>Ga0208767_1000680_pt1 | contig 28172 bp, 36 predicted proteins | sample VirMetDEL_Mar_21_FD_184514 | JGI IMG/M metagenome (GOLD analysis project Ga0208767, IMG submission 184514) | Aqueous microbial communities from the Delaware River and Bay under freshwater to marine salinity gradient to study organic matter... | ecosystem: Environmental > Aquatic > Marine >... | reverse complement strand
GTGCGCACCGCCCCTTTTTTTAGAAACTCATAAATTTTTTAGCCAAAAACTGGAGGCAGGATGGCAAAATCTGGAGCCAAGGGGAAAATTGAGCAGGCTGAGCCGCTCATAATAAGAGCAATAAAGAAAGGATGCACATTCAAGCTGGCTGCTGAGATGGGAGGGGTCCACGAGGCCACCCTCCATCGCTGGATGCTCCAGGGAAAAAAGGCCACGCACGGGAAATATCATGAGTTTTACCTGGCAGTGAACAAGGCCAGAGCAGAACAGGCCCAGCTGATGCTTGGCAGGATTGAAAAGCACAGCCTGAAAGATTGGAAAGCTTGCGCCTGGATGCTGGAGAGAGTCCACGGATATCACAGAGATGGAATCCAGGACTTGAGAGCCAAGGAACCAGAACAACCAGAGCCAGTGACCACAGATCTCAGGCAAGAGCTCAACAGACAAATCACAGAGCTCAGAAAGGCAATGGGCCAAGCATCTGGAGCGCAAAGCTGGCAGGCTTACGCAGCACTCCAGAGACAGCTTCTAGCAGTGCTTCAGCAAATCAGGACTCTGGATGCTGAGCAGACTGATGAGGTGCAGATGACTGATGAGCAGCTGCTGAGTGAGATCCAGGGAGCCATCTTGAGTCTGCCACCAGTGCTCAGACAGAGATTGGAGGGGGCCATCAATCAAATGGATAATGTTGTCAGCATCTCCAGGAGGGACCAATGACCACATTGACAATCATTCTGATTTCAGCCCTGGGCGGTGGTTTGGTCACTGCTGGGGGTATCATAGCCCTGGATCGCTCAAAGGTGGATCTGGGTGAGGTTTTCAAGGGCCAAGCATCAATCATCAAGGAGGTGGGCAAGGTATCAGACCAGGTGGCCCAGGGTCAGCTTGATGTCCAGCGCAATCTGACAGCTCCTGATTTGATTGAGTATGCTTGCAGCAAGGAAGGACTTGAGGCCAATCCTTTGGTATGTCGTGAGATGTTCTGTAGGATGCAGCAAAGAGGGATAGACAGCAAAACAGGAGATGAGTGTGAGGAGATCACTAATGTGATAAACTCACTTGAGATTCTCAAGGCCTGTGATGGTCGCCAGGATGGTGAATATACAGCTTGCATCCGCATATTTGAAAAGAGGAAATAATGAACATAGGTGAATGGGTGCGCCAACAATGCACAGCCCAGGGGATCACAGTCTCACAGTTAGCCAGGGAGATTGGCTGCTCACAGGCTTTGATCATCCACTGGAGAGAGAGAGACAGCATCCCCAAAACCTATTATTTTCTTAAAGTATGTCTCAAGATAGCCCAGCTCAGACAGGAGCATCCTCAGACAATCATCCGAGAGGCTGCTGAGATCATTGGCATCAAAATCCCTCAACACTAGTCACCACAGGAGGCCACCTTGAAGACTAGACTGAGCAAAATCCAGGTAACTACGTTTTGAAATTTGGCAGCCTGGCCAAGGGTCTCAGAGACCTATCATCAAGAGTGGACTCCAATCCACTGGCTTATTTCAGGCCTACACCACCCCAGGAGACTTGGATGAGAGATTCCAACTCCATCAAGCTGCTGCTGGGTGGGAATCAGGTTGGAAAGACTATGGCCGCATGTGCTGAACTACTCCACAGATGTCTGGGAACACATCCATATCTCAGGACAGATCCACCACCAATCACAGCATTTCTGATCACTCACTCACACCAGCAGAGCATCACCATCCAGGAGAAGTTGTGGGGGATGTGTCCCAAGGGTGAGATCCATCCAAGTGTGGAGTTCGTACCAGGCAAGGGAATCAGAGGTCTCCATCCTGTCATCCGCTTCAATAATGGCTCAATCATTCAGATCAAGACAGCCAATCAAGGTCTGGGTCTAGCCTCAGCAACAGTGTCCTATGTGGCCATTGATGAGCCAGTGGACCGATTTGTGTGGGGTGAGTTGGCTGCACGTGTTCTCAGAGGTGGAGCAGGTGGAGCCACTGGGACCATTGGCATCACTATGACACCAGTGGGCCAGGATGTGGATTATCTCAGACAGCTGGTTAATCAGGGCCGTGTCAGCTGCACAATGGCCCCATTGACAGTCTCTGATACTACTCCCCAAGGATGCAGTCCAATCATCACACAGGACCAGATAGATCGAATCTCAGCCACTTATCTGCCCATTGATCGAGAGGCCAGAATCAATGGATCCTGGGAGGTTGGAGTCCAGGAGGGCCGAGTCTTTGATTGCTTTGAGGACAGCATGATCACATCACTTCCCTGTCCCCCTGCTGATTATGTGTTCTGTGTGGGCATTGATCACGGAGCTCAGCCAAATACTCAGGTGGCTATTTTGGCAGCAGTAGACACTACCCATCCACAGGAGCCCAAGGTCTATGTGCTTGATGAGTATCTTAGCGGAGCAGCACCACCAGAGCATCACATCAGGGCCATCATTGAGATGCTGCACAGGAATGGTCTAACCGCTGAACAGTGTAGATGGACAGGAGATGCAGCTCACAGAGGAAACGCTAAGAGTGGCAGGATGTCTAATGCACTACTCAGGAGAGCCGCTGAGAATGTCCTGGGTTATCCTGCTGGTAATTTGCCATTCAGGATCAGCACAGCCTCAAAGCCTGCATTCAGTGTGTATTATGGAGCTGCACAAATCCACAGTGTTATGGCGCGTCGCAATTTCTATATTCAGACCAGATGTGAGGAAACCATCAAGAGTCTGAAAAATTGGACAATGAAGAGCAAACAATATCAAAGATCCCGTGATAAATATGGGCACTGTGTTGATGCTCTCAGATATGCTATACTAGGCGAAATTGATTATAATTTAGCTATCCCTAAGACTCACAAGCTCAGGATTTATTGATGCTCATAAAAGGACAGAGCCCCATCAAGCCATTTTCCCCAGGGTCAATGGCAGACCAAAACAGATGGGAACACACAGCACTCAGAAGGCGCATGATCATTGGAGCCTGGGCTGATGATCTAGAATCTGAACTCCAGCGACATCTCCCAGCCGACAGGAGAGAGGCCTGGGGTCCATCTGATTTGAGCTCTAACCCATTCGAGCAGATCACCAGACAGCTCAGTGTACTGTATTCAGAGCAGCCATCAGTCACTAACAGCCAGGGAGACATCACAGAGCTGCTGAACCGTGAGGGCTTAGCTTCTCAGGCTGGTCTGTGGCCATTGATGCAGCGAGTCCAGCAGATGGTCATTGGTCTCAGGGAATCATTTGTCAGAATTGATGTGGTGCCACACACTGAGGGAGCCCAGAGCAGAGCCCCAGGTCTCAGATATAGACTGGTCACTCCTGATTTTGTTTATGTTGAGGCTGACAGTGATGAGCCAGATGTCCCAATCTATTATCAAGAGCTCAGACTGAGACAGAACCCACAAAATCAATCAGTTGAGTGGGTATATGACATCATTGACATCAGAGACCCAGCCAATCCAAGCTTCGGAATGTTCTTGGCTGAGAAAGATGGATCTATTGGTGAGGATGTCAGTCAGATCTACATGGGCCACCCAACTCACAGAGGTGATGATTTCCCATATTTTGACAGCCAAGGGAATCCATTTTTGCCAGTGGTTCTGTATCACGCAGAGAAAACAGGGAATCTGTTTGATCCATACTTTGGGAGTCAAATGGTTTATGGGTCTCTGACTTCTGCTGTGCTGTTCACCATGTGGATCCATCTGGTGAGAGATGCATGCTGGTCTCAGAAATATGTGGCTGGCTTGAGTGTGGCTGGGCTCAATCAGATGGACCAGGATGGAATCGCTCGCAGGAGCTCAGTGACCACAGACCCAGCCAGCATTTTGGTCTTTACTCAGGATCCAGATGCTCAAGGTCAGCCATTAGTGGGAACCTTTAACACTCCAACAGATCCACATACATTACTGGAATCAATAGCAAAGTATGAGTATCGAGTCGCTGCCGCTGCTGGAATCTCACCAGCAGATCTCCAGAGAACAAGTGGAGATCCACGCTCAGGCTATAGTCTCAGCATCTCCAAGGCTGGCCAGCGTGAGGCTCAAAAGAAATATGCTCCAACTTTCAGAATGGGTGATGAGGAATTGCTGACCAAATCAGCAATCCTGGCAAATCGATTTCTGGGGACATCATTGCCTGAGTTTGGCTATCGTGTCAGCTATCACAGCATCCCACTGAGCCCTGAGGAGATGAAGGCACAGAGAGAGGATATAGTCCAGAAAATGAGCGCAGGATTAATGTCACCAGTTCAAGCCATTATGCTCATGTTTGATGACATGGATGAGCGTGAGGCCATTGATTATCTGCTGAAAATCAGAGCAGAACGCGCCCAATTTATGTGAGCCGCTGGTGGACTGTTATCAATGCCATAGGAAGATCTATCCCCATAACAAAGGGGATCAAGCTGGTCAGATTGAGTGGCTGGTGGATCAGTTTGGTGTGGGATTGGCTGAAACACTCAGGGCCACACATAGGGAGTGTAACTATTTTAACTCAGAGCACAGATCCAGGATGATGGATTATAATCTTTTTGATCGCTGGCTTCCCTTGTTTGGGTATAGGTTCCACAGTGAGATCTATGATGAACAGCTCTGGGATTTTAAATCATCAGCAGATGAGAAACTCAAAAAACTATTGGAGGCACGCCATGAAAACCATAACCCATGAGGGTCAGGAATATGTCCTAAGGTCTGACATCGAGGCCAGTTTCAAGGACCGAATCAGCAAACTCAGCACCAGAGCCACCCAGGCAGAGGAACAGAGTCAAGCACTCCAGGCAGAGCTTGATAATCAGGCTGGCAAGCTTGGCAGCATTGAGACACTGAGCCAGCAGATCGAGCAATACAAGACACAGCTGGAGCAGGCTAACACCAGATATGATCGCCATTCTGCTATGGCTCAACACGGGTGGACAGATCCAGATCTCAGAGATGCTGTTGAGTGGTCATTTGATCGGGCTATGTCAGGCAGAGCAAAGAAAGACCAGCAGACTTTGAGTGAGTGGCTGGAGGGCATCAAGGCAGATCCAGAACAGGCTCCAGCCATTCTCAGGCCACATCTATCACAGCCAAAAACTGAATCGGATTCAGTTCCAGAGATGGCGACTCAAGCAGAGCCCCAACCACAAGCTGAGAGCCCTGCACTTTTGCCACCCAGAGCTCCTCAGATAAACCGAGGAGTCCAGCCACCACCAGCTCAGGCAGGTGACATCATAACCAGAGCCACCCAGGATCTTGACTTCTACCGAGAAAATCGTGATGCAGTCAGAAAGGCCTGGATGAATCGACGATAAGACACTGCTGGAGGCTATTATGGCAGAGACAATCCCAAAACCCTCATTTTTTCCCTACTTCCACAACTTCACAGCAGGGACCACCACCACAGAGGTTGAGCTCCCCAGCAAGACCAGAACCATCACCATTGGATCGGCCAGTGCTGCTCTGTATGTGGCTCTCAATGGGGCCAGTGATGGGGGAGCGGTTCCAAGTGATCGGGCCTTTGTTCCATCAGGTAACTACATCAGCCTAAAGCTTGGACGAAACAAAGAGAAACCCCGATCCATATTTGTGGCAGGTCAATCAGGCTCAGCAGCTGTCTCCATCATTATTGAGGAGGAGTAAATGGCCAGGTTCGCATTTGGGGGATCTTCAGTTCAAACTCATCCATTCAGCAACAGCACAGAGGTCACCATCACTCACGGGCTGGGCCACAAGCCTTTGATCTATGTGGTCAGCAGTGATGGAAAAATGTGTTGGGCTGATGTGACCTATACAGCCACCCAGGTGGTGGTCAGGTTCCAAAATTCAACCACTGGCACCATTATGGTCCGATAAATTGAAGATGAATTTAACCCCCCAAAATTTGGAGTAACTCATGCGGTTTTTTAACCCTAGTGTCAACTTTGACGGAATCATTGAGATGGAAGGAACCATCTCATCAGCCAATCACTTGATCACCAAGTCCTGGGCTGAGAGTAACCTGATCGCAGCTATCCACGCAGACTCAAGCAATTATGCAGAGCTGGTCACCGTGGATGGAGAGCAGCAGCTAAAACTCAAGCCGCTGACCATCACTGATGTCTCTGTTGATACCACTCAAACCTCACTCAATAACTGGATCTCTGCTAACTACACCAATGGTAATGAAAAGCAGGAGGGTGATGTTATCATCCTGACCAATACTGGAAGCACTCGCCCCGAGTCATTTATCCACAATGGTGGATCTGCTGGGACTGCTGCTGACTTTACAGCCATCCAGGGCTCAGATGTTCAGGCCTCTGAGGTTCGTGGTTTCTTGTCTGCTGGTACTGGTATCAGCTACAACTCCAGCACTGGTCAAATCTCTGCTCAGGCATCTGGTATCCGTGGATTCTTCTCTGCTGATGCTGGTGGTCTGCTTTCCTATGATGCCACTAATGGGGTCTACAACTTGACCGCTGCCACAGTGCAAAATCAGATCACTGTCTCAGGTGACCTATTGAGCAAATCAGGTGGTGAGATCAGCCTCTCTGTTGGTGCTGTTCGTGGTGAGTTTTCAGCCTCTGGTTTGCTGTCTTATGATGGCACAAATGGAGTGTTCTCAATCACCAATGATGATGTCCGTGGAGCTCTGTCTGTTGATGCCTTAGGTCTGCTCAGCTACGACTCAGCCACTGGAGAATTTGACTTAACTGCTACCACAGTACAAAATCAAATCTCTGTTGCTGGTGGACTTCTGAGCAAGTCAGCAGGTGAGATCAGCTTGTCTGTTGGTGCTGTCCGTGGTGAGTTCTCTGCTTCTGGTCTATTGTCCTATGATGGGACCAATGGTGTCTTCAGTGTAACCAATGATGATGTTCGTGGTGCTCTTTCTGTTGATGCTCTTGGCCTCCTTAGCTATGACTCAGAGACTGGTGAGTTTGATCTCACTGCTACCACTGTACAAAATCAGATCAGTGTGGCTGGTGGTCTCCTCAGCAAGTCAGCAGGTGAAATCAGCCTGTCATCAAGTTCAGTCCGATCTCAGATCTCTGCTGCTTCTCCTGGTGGAGATACCAACCTGTTGGCATACAACGCATCAGTTGGTGAGGCTTCTGTGTTGCTCTCTAGCATTCGTAAAGAGTTTGCTAGCCAGAGCCTGACTGCCAACACATTCGCCACGCTCAACCACGGTCTGGGTAAGCAGTTGGTTCATGTCTCTGCTATGGATTCAAGCGGTAACTTGGTTCAGCTTGAGGTTCAGTATCAGGACAGCAACAATGTCAAAGTTAAATCAGCCACTGGTGTGACTCTTGACATCGCTGTAAGCCTCTAATGTTAATAATCTGTCAGTAACTTGGCATTGCGCCAGGTTACTCACAGGCTGTTAATAACTTGTGAACAACTCAACCCCCAGGTCAATGATCTGGGGGTTTTGTTATTTGTCTTTTGCCTGTAGCCACAGCTCATGATCTGGCATTCCAGCATTTGTGGTTTTTCCACCAGTGATGAAGGAATAGACACGAGCACGAGCCCATTGATCTTGAGTAGCACCAGGCCTATGACCTACAGCCCAGGCAGCCTGACCGCGCTCATAAACTTTTCGAATGATTGAACTTGAGATGTTGGTCACTTTGGCTGTGGCCTTGATAAATCGGTCCTTGACTGGTCCTGATTCTTTGGTGGCTTGATCCAAGATGTCAGATCTCAATCCTGATCGTGTGGCCTTGATTGTGCCTGAGCCTCTCCTGGTGGTTTTTTTGCTGTCACCAGGTAAGGGCTCAAATCTGTCTTTCTGTTTTCCAGCTGTTCTCTTTCTGATCTCAGCTTTGCGCTTTGCTGCTGTGCTTTCACTCAGGCCGCTGGTATATTTTGGAGGGACTTTCTGTGCCATGATTATTTCCTCGGCTTGGGCTTTTTTGGCTTTGGCTTTTTCTTTGACCCTGTATGATATGCCATCTGTAAACTCCTTGACCTATATGCTGTTAACAGGATACCATGTCCTGACATAATCAGTGCTAATTGGTAGGGTCGCGCCCGTAACAGCAGAGAGGCCAGAGCACAGAAAACCAATCCACTGAACTCATATTTTTAGGAGACTCTAATGTCTACAATTACCGCTTTCGGCTTGCAAACTGACATGCGCCTTGCTGAGATGATCAGCCAAGAGGTCAGACTACTTTTGAACGATACTGTCAACCTACGAAACAGCCCATACATTGACTATGTTGGTTCCATCAATGGTCTTGGCTCTGACACCATCCGAGTCCGCCAGATTGGTTATGGCCGTAATCTTTTCAGCCAGTTCTCTGATGGAACTGAGGCCGATGCTATCAGCTCAGCAACTCTGGCAGATGCCAGCTCTGATGTGGCTGTCAAGCGATTGGCTCTCAATTACACAATCTCTGATATGGCTGCTATGACTGGACTCCCAGGAGCCAATGAGGTTGACCCATTCCGCTTGGCTCAGGCTATGGCTGCATCCTATGAGGCGACTTTCGCTGATATGACTGCTGCTACCTTGTCCAGCTTCTCCAATGCCATCGCTGGTGGTTCTACTTTGGCTGTTGATGATTTCATCAATGCCTATCAGCAACTCCAGCGAGCAGCATCAAACCGAGGTGCTGATGGTCCTTTTGTTGCTCTGCTTCATCCTAAGCAGTTCAATGAGCTCCAGGACTCAATCAATGCTCTGACTGGTGGAGCTTTGGTATTCCAGCCAGCTCTGGGAGCTGACATAATGGGAGCCAAGGGCAAAGGATACAAGGGCCAGTTCTTGGGTGTTGACATCTATACCTCCTCATTCATCACTGATGACGCTGTGAATTTCAAGGCTGCAATGTGGGGACCTGGTGCTCTTGGTTATGCCAATGGTGCTCCAGCGATCCGTGGCAATGAGACCATGAGCATGGGTGAGGTTGTTGTCGAGATGGAGCGAGATGCTACCAAGGCAGTCACTCAGGTGATTGGTCATGCTTATCTCGGTCTTTCAATCATCGAGAATGATCGAGGTGTTCGCATCGAGTCTAACATCTGATCCCTAGGGGGGAGGCCATATCCCCCTCTTTGTTTTCTTCTGGTGGGTCTGGAGGAGGCTGGAAGGCCTCCCCGACTCCTCTGGGCTCACCTTATCCATTGGAGGCTTATTATGGATTTTTCAACACTAGCCCAACCCTGGGCAAAGTCAAACAGCAACAACACACGCAGACTCCCACTCAAGTCCAACAGCATTTTTTATTATGTGGCTCATCCTGCTCATCTGGAGTTTTTAGAGTTTGAGATCCCACACAAGGGCAAAGGGAAAACCAAGACCATCAGCACATTCATCCCAAGATTCGCCACTGAGTCCATCAGAGCTGGGATCAATGGTGTCAGACAGATTAGAGGAGATGTTGGAGATGCAGGCTCAAGGATTGGCCAACTCCAACAGGAAGGTTTCACGGTGCTGGATTTCAATCAGCACGATTACATGAGAACCTATCCAGCACAGGATGGGGGCACATATTACGCTCCAAAGTGGTCCAAGATTCAGACCATAGCAGGGCGAGTCATTCGTGACTTTGACCACCAGGGCTTTCTGTTCTGGCGATTAGAGCTCATCACTAAGGGACTGGCTCCAGCACCGCATGATGTTTTCATTGACTTGATGATTCGAGACTTTGAAAAAGTCCCCACTCGATGGGCCAGCAGACTTCATGAGCCTGTGGCTAAGGCCCAATTTGAAATGCAGAGCAGCAAATTGGAAAGAATGAAGGCAGCACAGAAGGCCATCCTGGATCAGGGTGTGACTGCCATTTATCAGGAGATCATTGATGGCCTTAAGTGATACGCTATACGCCCCACAGATAAAGCTGGTCCAGCTGCTGGAGAGAGGAAAGAGTCAAACTGTTGAGCTCCCCATTTATTTTGAGGGCTCACTGGTGGCTCCAACCTCTTTCACTTACACACTACAGAAACCCAATGGTGACAAGCTGGTTGATGCTCAGGCTGGGACCATCATTGGAAGTGTGCCAACATACACAATCTCAGCTGGTGTGTTGGTCAACAGTCTGACTCTGGGTGAGGGCTATCTTGAGGAGTGGGCTTGCACCATTGACAGTGATGTCTATGTCTTTAGGCGTATGGCCTCAATGGTTCTCAGGAGACTATATCCTGTGGTGAGTGATGGAGATCTGACATCCACCTATTCACAACTAGCCGATCTCAGACCAGCAGGATTGGACTCTTACTCCAGTTATATCGATGAAGCCTGGTATACTATGATCCAAAGGCTCAGACGAGAGGGAGGTGGTCTGGAGTATTTGGTGATGAGCCCTGAGAGCTTCAGATCAGCCCATCAGAATCTCAGTCTCTATTACATCTTCAGAGACTTCCACAGCAGTCTGGGCCAGTCTAATGGTCGATATTTAGACCTAGCCAATGAGCATTTCCAACAGTATGGCTATGAGTGGAAACAAATCAATTTCATCTATGATGAAGGCCATGATGGAAAGGCAGAGACACCAGATAAGCGGAAATCAAAACAGCCTGTAATCTACACTTGTGATGTGGGCTCCAGGCGTTCACTCTCCAGGAGATACTGATGGGAATACTGAGTGACATCAGATCTCAGGTCTCTGCTAAAATCTCAGCTCTGTCAGGGTTTAAATTATCCACTCAGACTCCTGATTACTTTGGCCGTACTCAAAACACAGTGGCCCACAAGGCTTTTGTGGTTGGCTTAGATACATCAAGTCAGATGAATGAGAGACAGCGCAGGGGAGTCGGTGTCTATACTCAGACCACTGTCAGGGTCATTTTTTCCTATCGATTGAGACCGCACTCAGCATATCCCACAGACTATGATCTGATGCTGGACACAGAGGAAAGTGTCATCAATGCTGTGCTGGCTGCATATTCATCTCAGCCATTCCAAATCAGATATGAGAGCAGCACCAGGAGCATCACAGACTCTCAGGAATATGCTATCATTACCCTAGAATTTACCACCTACCACACTATTGATTAAGGAGTCATCATGGCTTATTCAGTTGTCCCCAAGGTCCGCAGAGATGGGATCATCACTCTTAAAGATGGAACAGGAACACCCATTGAATTGGCTGTCGCATATGAAGAGGGTAACTTTTCATTTTCAGAGCCTAAAGCAGCACAGACAGTCATCAGAGACCGTGGAACAATTACCACAGTTAGAAAGGGTGATGATGAGCCAATCACTGGATCTTTCACTTTCTATTTCCGAGAATTTACCAACTCAGTCAATGCTGGATCTGTTCGTGACTTCATTGATGGGAATGGCTTCTACTCAGGCAATGTGAGCACTGGAACCACTGGAGCTCCATATGTTGAGCACTATGCTATTGATATGCAGTATCAAGCTGAGGGAACTGACTTTGGTGATGATACAGACCATCAGGTCACTCTGTCAAAGTGTGTTTGTGTTCTGGATTTCGCTGAGGGAGATCCATCACAGTTCACTCTGAATTTCACTTGTTATGGTGGCATATCTGCCAGCTAAAATCATTGAGGAGGCCCAATGAATCTCAAAAAACTAGGAAGTCATGAAACCATCACACCCAAGAGCTTGGCCACCTGTCTGGATTTTGTCAGCGTGTGGGGGGCGAATCCAAACAGGGCACAGCTTGGCCGCTTGTGTGCTGCTGCTGTTGGTGTGTGTGTGGATCATTCTGCAATTCTACCCAAATACAAAGTATCATCCGCGGATCCTTTGGCGTATGGTCACACAATCATGGAGAGACTTCTGGAGGCTGGTGTCACTCCTAGTGAGATTTATGATCACGGGTCTCAGCTTCTGCTGGCTATGGCTCAACAGCTACCGACTGAGAATGAGGTTGAAGATCTGGCAAATTTTACGCAGGCCACCACTCAGGAAGGCTGACCAGACTGGGGATGGAGATCTCCAGGAGATGGAACAGAGATCCCAGATGGTTCCAGACTCAACCCAGGGACATCCAGATCGAGCTGTTGGCAGAGCACAGACTGAGTGTGGAAAGCTCAGAGCAGTCAAAGACCAGACAGGAGCGAATCAAGGCCAAGAAAATGGACCAGATGATGAGCAGGTGGAGAGATGAGCAAGGTCATCAGAACAGGAACCACTGAGGCCAGATTCTCAGTTGATCAGCGTGAGTTTTTCACTGCTTTTTTGCGAAAGATAGCCCCAGAGACTGCTGACATCCTTGAGGCTACAGTTGAGGATCTTGAGAGAGATGCAAAAAAACAATGGCCAGTGAGAATGCAGAGAAGGGACAGATCCGAGGAGGAAAGGATCGCAGTGGCTCAGCAGGCTCTGAAACTCCAGCGTGAAGGATACACCAGACAAAGGGCTCAAGCTGCTGCCAATGATATGCTCAGGCGTGGGCGGTTAGATGTCACCAGGCTGACTGAGGAACAAAGGCAAGAGCTCAGGGAGTCAAAATCGAAAAGGTCCATTGATAGATTTGAGACTAACATCAGGATCTCACCCAGTGGAATGGTTGAGGCCAGTGTCTCAAATACTGCCCCTTATGCTTGGGCCATCAAGATGGGATTGGATTCCAGAACTGCTGGAGGTGGTCCGATCTTTCTGCCATTGGGCTCCAGGGTATCCAATGAGCTTCTGTGGAAACCAGCCAAAAAACAAGCCAAAAAGATCGCCACAGTGGTGGCAGATGAGATCACCAAAAAGATTGGGGAGGGCTAAAGATGGCAGATGTAAACAAGTCAGTTGAGATCAGCTATAGGGCAGATCTCAAGCAGCTAATCAGCCAGCTCCAGAGAATGCCAGGAGTGACTGAGACTGAGGCCAAGAAAATGGTGGCCCAGTTGGATCGCCAGTTCAAACGAGCAGAGAGATCAGCCAAGAAAGCAGCAGCAGCCCAATCCAGATCAATGAGACAAGTTGGTGAGTCTGCTAATAAGGCCGCGATCAATGTCAAGGAGATTGGTGACCAAGCTGGTGATCTTGATAGAGCATTTATGGGAGCCGCTCAAGCTGCTAATCTACTGAATCCAGCACTTGGCGAAGTTGTCATGCTGGGCTCTGATGCTGCTGCCATATTTGAGGCCATCACTCTGGGGCTCAATGCTCTAAATCCTGTATTTCTTGGGATCGCTGCTGTGGTCGGTGCAGCTGCTGGGGCCTTTGCTCTGCTCAATGCAGAGAATGAGAAAAGACTCGACATATTGACCAGACTTAAATCAGCAGAGGATGAGAACAGATCCAGACTTGGAGAGCTGGCTGACATCATCACCAATGTGACTGACAGATATGAGAGAGCCAGAGAAGAGTTAGCCCTATTCACTCAGCAACAGTCACAGCTTGACATTGACCGAATCAGAAAGACCAGAGAGATCAACAGAGCCACTCAGGCTGATGTTGATGCTGTGTCTGAGCGTATCAGAGCCAATGAGCATCTGGTCTCTATTCTTCAGCGTGAACAGACTCTTCTCAGTGATATGACTGATGCAGAGAGGGAGATGGTCAAGGCTGCTCAGTTTAGATTTGACACTGTGAGCAATACAGCAGACATCGAAGGTGAGACCAGAAAATCAGTATCAGCCAGGCTCAATCTTATCAATGAGCTCAACAAGGAGATCACCAAAGAGAAGGCCATCAGGGAAGGGATCAAGGTCACAGGGCAGGAGACTCTTGATCTGGCCATTGAGTTGATTGAGAATCAGAATGAACTGAATCAAGCACAGGAACAGGAAGAAAGGCGACAGGAAAGGATCAGAGCACACAAAGAAGCCATCAAGAATCTGGATCAGTTGATAACAGCAGCCCAAGAGCAGGGCCTTGATAGTATTGAGAAAGCTGAGCTTGTATTTCAGAAACAGATTGATGCTCTTAAGGCTCAGGAGCATCTGATCCAGGGAAATGGTGAGCGCAGAATCAAATTCACAGAGGCTCTGGCCACATTGGAAAAACTCCAAGCTGCTGAGGCTGCTGAGGCTGTCATTGCACTGGATGACATTGAAAAGAGCATTGAGCAGAGAAGACAGGAGGCTCTTGAGATATTGAGAGAGAAACAGGCCAAAGCCCACCAGGAACGAATGGATGAGCTCAAGGCTGAGAGAGCCCAGCAGATTGAGGCAGCACAGGCCATCAGTGGAGCATTTGATCAATTTGCCCGTGCTAATTTGGAATTTCTACAGAGCACAGGAAAGGCCACAGAGGATCAACTGATCAAAGCCTTCAGGATGCAGCAGGTGGCAAGCATAGCCCAGGCCACAATCAATGGAGCAGTAGCAGCCACCAGAGCACTGGCTGATTTGGGGCCAGTAGCAGGCGCAATCGCAGCAGGCGCAATCGCAGCAGCCACCACAGCCCAGATCGCTGTCATAGCTTCACAGAAACCACCCACCAGCCACATGGGGGGCTTTCTTCAACCTGATGAGCAGGTCAGAACAGTGCTCACAGGAGAGGCTGTGCTTGACCGTGCTACAGTCAACAGAATAGGAGGAGAGGAGGGAGTCCGATCCCTTATGAATGATGGACAATCTGACTCAAATGTGGTGATTCTTCAACCCTTCAGGCATGTGGATCGATATAATAGATCAGCCAGACAGATGAGAGGGCGCAAAGCCTCAAGGAGATACTGATGGCCCAGGATACCAGCCCAGACAATCTGAGAGGTTTTATTGTGCCATTTCCATTGGATGCTGAGCATCAGTGGGATGATGAGAGCATAATGACCCAGGGAACCAGGAGAGCAGGAATCCCAGAGCCAGATCAATCATCTGCTCTGGTCCTTCAGTCAACTGGATTCCAGGGCTCAAACATCCTGGATATCAAAACCTCAGAGGCTGGCCACATCCAGAACAAGCCTAAATTTGAGTGGAAGGAAAGCAACCAATCCACCTATTATGGATGTGATGCTGCCAATATGCTGAGCCATTGGCAAATGATAGCCACCAACTCAGGAACCAGCACAACCACAATCAATCCCAGAGATGCCATCAAGCTGAGCAGCACTGGGGAGGTGTTGGTGCTGTGTGAGCAAATTGAGAGCACCCAGGTCAAAATCAGATTGGTCAAATACAGTGTGGATGGCTCCAGTGTTTCAGTGAACATTGACACACTCATCAAAGGCCAACTGGGGGGCCAGGAGTTATTTGGTGCTCTTTGTGAGCTCCCAGATCAATCAATCTTATTGGCTCATTGGGTGGCCAATAATACAGATGACAGTGCTCAGCTGTATGTCTACAGGTCAACAGACCAGGGAGACACTTGGACACTGAGATCGAAAAGAGCCCTACCTGATAACATTGATCTCAGTGGGACTCCAGGTGCTGGGGCGAGTGGTTACGACTTAGCTAGAATCAGGATGGCAGCCAACAGCAGTCAGGTGATCCTCTTGGCTGAGCTAGTGGCTCATGACACCAGCTTATCAAGGAGGAATTTATGTGCTCAATATGCCAGTACATCAGAGGGGATGAAATTTGATCTAGTGGTATTGACAAATGGAGCCAGTGAATTTCCCCAGATGGATGTGGACACAGTTGGGGAGGCCTTTGTGGTGTCCTGGATTGAAATTGACAGCATCAAGGTAACCAGGCTCTCCAATGCTTTTGAATCTATTGATAAGGTTCTCAATGTTCTGGCAGCTGATACTTTCAGCTTTCCATCTGCTGTGGGTGTGGCCACCAATAACATTGTCACAGGTCAAAAGAGCATGTGGCTGGATGATGATCAGCGATTGTTCATTGTGGCTGAATCTGTGTCTGGAAGTGATGAGGGGAATGTCTTTGTGGCCTTCTCTGAGCTGGTTGGTGTTAGCTTCAGAGACTTGGGGAAGACTTGGATCCAGATGGGGAAAGCCTTGTCTGGTGGAGCTGCTGCTGTCTGCTATAGCCCCAGAGACACAGATGACAATCTGACCACATTGATTGGGTGCTCAGGTGTGGCAGGTGATCAGATGGTGTTCTGTAATATGGACCCAGGAGACACAGGAAACACCTACAAAGGATCCCTTTATGCTCTGCATCTGGGTGGTTATTCGACCACTAATTATCCAGAGTTGATTTATTATCCAGCAGAGCAGAACAGGTCATTTAACTACATTGATTATCTACCCATCAGACTCCCCAATGTGTCAGGCTGGACAGCTGCTGGGACTGGCACAGAGACCCTAGATGGTGACCATTTCCAGCTTGATGTCACTGCTTCAAATACTAGATCTTATTCACAGACAATTAGTGACAAAACAGGCGGGATCATAGTCAAGGCACATGTTCAAGTTCAATCAGGAGCAAGCACCACCAAAGGGACTGGCATTGACATCCAGATGGAGGAGCTCACAACTACTGATTATTATCTCATCAGGCTGGTCATTGGGATTGATTATCTGTATCTGTACGACCTAAACACAAGCTCCAGCACTCCCCTGAGCAGTGCCACAGGTATAACCAACACTGATGGCCTTGATGTGATTATTCAGCTGGATAATGCCAATGGTAACATTGAGGTTCACTATCGAGCCAGCAGTTCAGGGGCTAGAAGATACAGCAAGATCACAGGCTCAGGAGCCACAGCAGCAGGAGGAGGGAACCAGATCAAATTTGGGGTCACTTCTGCCCATGTGGCTAACATCACATGTGACTGGTATAATCTGAGCTATTCAATAGGCTACAGGACAGGAAAGCTCATAGATCTCAACAAGCTGAATGCTAAGCCCTATCCGCCCAGTGGATTCTTCACCACTGTGGTTGATGGTCTCAAGCTATCCACCAAGGATGGACCAGCCAGAGAGTCTGAGACTTGGCAGATAGAGCCCAGATATGACACTCCAGCCACCAGAATGCTCTACAAGGTCCAACCAAGCTCCAGAGTGGGCTGGAGATCTGACACGATAGCCACACCAGACTCCTCAGATGTACCACAGGAGAGAGTGGCCTGGAGACTGGACACAGCCATCACAGCCAACCACAGGATTCCAGGTGGGACATTGGGACTCCATCTGAAAAATATCAACTTCAAAGACATCACCCTTGAGAGATATGACTCAGGATCATCAGCCTGGGTCAGTGTTGCCACCTTTGCCAATGGTATCCCCTTCAACTTCAGCCGCTCAGGTCATAGCATCAGCAGCACAGACAGCACTGGTGAGTTTTTCCATTATGCTGAATGTGTTGGCTGGAGATTGATGCTGGTCTCAGGTGAGACAACTGTGGTCCGAAAGATCAAATTTAACAGTGAGGGAGTCCTGAGCAATGCCACAGTTAAGCAGGCTGTGTTCACTCTTGAGGATGCCCAAAACTCAGACCCCACAAGTGGCTCAGCCTATTTGATCCCCAGTAGCTTCACAATGTTATTTAGCGACATCACCAACTCAGCAGGCTATCGCTTGAACATCCCAGCCCAGAGAACAAAAGAGGGATACTTTGAGATTGGGAAGATGGTTATGGGGCCTGTGTTATATCCTGCTCATCAATATGGCAGAGGAAGGACCATCCAGTTTGAGGCTGACATCAGCAGCACAGAGCTCAGCAATGGGATCTTGAGATCGAACAAGGATGGCCCAGGTGGGAGAAATATCAGAATAGCCTGGACTGAGGGAGTGGATATATCTGCTCTATTTGAGGCCCAGGCATCTCCTAACTACTACACCAGCTCAACCAATGGGGCAGCAATACCAGCAGCAGCAGAGGGCTCAGCACCTACCTCAATGCTTGGATTGGTGTCATACTTGTCAGGGGGCTTGGATGCTCTGGTCTATCTGCCCAATGTACGCAGGACAGCAGCCACAGAGATCAGCCTCAACAGATACCATGAGCATATGATGGCCACAATGTCTGATGATGTGCAGATTGAGAATGTGGTGGGTGATGAGATCCTGGCCACTGGTCGGGGTGAGGTGATGAGAGTGGGCACAGTAACACTCAGGGAGATCCGATGAGCCTAAAGTCCAGACTGGGAGCCCAGCCCATATTTTTGATTGAGATTGATTGGAATGGGCACAAATACCGCCTTGCCTCTGATGCTGTGGATGTGCCCAGTAATGATGGATGGATCAACTACACAGGAGGCCTCAGAGATTTTGACTTTGCTGAGTCAATGAATCTGGAGGCAACTAACCCAGAGGCCAATGGGCTCAGCTGTGCATGTTATCTGGATGATGTTGACATGCTGCTGGAGATGGCCAGGGGAAACACATTGGAGGGGGCAACTGCTGAGTTTTCATATGTGGTTTATGATCGCGCTATGGTCTCCACCTATGAGGAGAGGGTCATTCTGATGCTTGGCAAAATCCAGGAGCCTCAGTATGGTGACCCATTGGAGCCTGAGAATTTTGTGGCCTTCTCTGTGTTGGCTGAGCCTTATGATGAGAGCCGCTTGATGCTGGAGCCCAGGCTCAAGATTGATGGGCGGTTCAGCAATCGAGATCTTGTGACAGCAGATGGGAAAGCCTGGCCTGTGGTATTTGGTCACCCTGGACTAGTAGAGCAGGCAGATGGAACAGAAACAGAGGTTTTTTCAACCCCAGCCTATGCCAGCAGTGCATTGAGCTCTGACATCAGGGCCTTGATAAGCTTTGGAGAGATTGAGGCAACCACAGCCAAAATCAGTGATGAGCTGGGCCAGACATTGACCAAAACAGTCCAGCAGGATTTTGACATCAATGGGAATGTCTATAGTTATTTGAGCATTGCCCAGGGAGATCACATAGCATTCCCTGGGACCAATGTCTCCAGCTCTGAATCAAGCCGTGAATGGTGGTGTTCGATTGATGGAGGCATCTCCAGCCCATATCAATCAGGGACTCTTAAGGGTGGGGCTGATATATGCAGATGGGCTCTGGCCAAGACAGGTCAAAGGATTGATGATGGAGCCTGGGCCAATCTGTCAGGGGTGCTCAATCGCTATGAGTTCGCAGGGTTTATTAATGACCACACCATCACAGCCTGGGACTGGCTGAGTGGGAACATCATCCCCCACCTTCCGATCACTGTTATTGTGGGGCCTGGTGGGATCAAGCCTGTGCTCATCCAGCTGTGGGCTCTGCATCTAGTCCATCCTGTGGCTGAGATCTCTGTGGGTGTTGCTCAAGATTGGCTCCAGATCTCTGCTGTGGAGACCATCAGGAGCACAGGCGATTTGATTAACAGATCAGTGATCAACTATGCCACCAGGGGCTTTGATGATGACTGTACTCAACAAGTGATCTGTACTGCATTCCCAGAGGGAGATGGTGAGATTGGATCTGATTATGCTGTCATTTCTGAGCAGCGATATGGTCAGCAGGAGACCACCACCTTGGTTGATTATGTCTATTCCAGAGCCACAGCCTCAAGAATGGCAATGGATGTGGTCAGGTCTCAATCAATGCCCATTCGGTCGGTCTCTGTGTTGGCTGGCTTTGAGTGGGGTTGGTTAGAGCTCGGTGATGTCATTGAGGTAACCATCAGCAGGCTCCATCTGTTCTCTCACAAGATGCTGATCACTGGGAAATCTTGGAATGGTCAAGCCTTTGAGTTTAGTTTGATCTATGAAGACAGCCACATCCAGAATGAGAGGCCTTGATGATTGTCTATATTGACCGCCAGCACGCAGGAAAGCCAAACAGGACCAGAGACTTGGGAGCATCCAGGGACTTGAATGGTGATGGCAGGATCACAGCCTCAGAGATGGAGGCCATCTGGACAGCTCGGATCGGGATTGAGTTGGAGATCAATCTGAGAGATCACGGGGTGGAAGTTATGCCGATCTCTGATGGGACATATGCAGCACGCCACCAAAGAGTCAATCAATACCACGAAAATCATCCAGGGCCTGGGATATATTTAGCACTTCATCTCAATGCTGGTGGAGGTGATTATGGTGCGTGGTTCCACGATTACCGATCCAGAGGAGGGGCCAAGTTGGCTGGTTGTATTGGTGCCAGCTGTGGACCAGTATTGGGGATTCCTCAGAAGGTTATCCCAGCCAGCCCAGATGATTGGACCAAGAATGCTTGGAACACCATCAAGGGAGTCGGGCGGCCAATTTCCATTTGCTGTGAGCCATTTTTCATAGATACACATGTTAACCTGTTATCAAAGCCAGGGATCTCAAAACTGGCTCAAGCTATCGCCCAGGGGATACTGACATGGAATCAATGAGCCCAGAACTAATGACCGCCTTAACTGGTCCCTTCAGTGCTTTGGTGCTGGCTGTGGCCATACTTGTGACACTGGGCCGATTATTGGCCAAGTGGATTCCTGTGATTGTGGAGGCACACATGAGCAGGTTTGATCGCATCATTGACAGCCACGATGAGGATCGCAAGCTTTACCAAGACAGCATCCAAAAACTAGCAGAGAGACAGCATCAGATGAGTGAGGACATCAAGATCATCAGAGAGGCTGTGACTAAATAAGACACTGCACCCCATCAATCAGGTGATGGGGTATTCTGATAAATCTGGTGGTTCTGCCATTTCTGCTGAACTGGAAGGTGGTCAAGCTGGGGAAGTTCTCCAGGGCTGCCATCCAGATGTTTTTAAATGGAGCCACATAGATCACCACATTGTCTCCATCAATGAAGGCCTCACAGTGCATATCAGGGCAGGGCTTATTCAATAGCATCTGATTGAATCTGAGCCCAACCTCAAGCTCAAGACCAGGAGCATCCAGATGGGTCAGCCTCCCTGAGAATGTCCTCCTGGGTCTGCTCATCCAGACTCTGACACTCCAGTCTATTCTGGTGGTTGTGCTGGTTTGATACCAATCCACACCACGCTCAATGTCCACTTTGGTGAGCTCCACACACTGCCACGCACCACCAAAATGCTCAATTAGAACAGGCAGGATCCACTTTCTGAATCTATTTTGACCACGCTTTAGATTTCTTTGTATCTCTGACAATCCCGCACCCTTGGGGATAGTCTAGCCGTGTTATGATTTATTTGTGGATATATGTTATTTTTTAAACATTTTTCTACACATTGTTTGAAATGTGTGCAATACTCAAAGAGTGAACAACAACAAAACAACTGGAGACAACATGACAAAGCAAGCAGCAAAACAAAGACTTGAAAATAAAATCAATAAGTATGATGCCACTTTCATCCTGAAGATTCTTATGGATATGGTCAAGCCTATGAGAGAATATTCAGAAGAGGAAAAGATTGTACGCTGTTATTTATTGCAAGCTTACGAAAACAAAACCAGTGAGGATGAGGTTGATGCTTTGCTTGATACTCTTGAGGAAATAGAATGGCCCGCCTGAGCCCATCAGGCATTCACAACACTGATGGTGTGGTCCCTACCATCTCACGCAGTCGCAACAGGGACACCAATCACCAGGAGGAAAACATGACAAACCCAACCAATGACAGGCAGAAACTCAAGCAGAAAGCCACCAGCATCAACTGGTCCTTTCTGTTCCACGATGGCAATCCCGCTCAATACTATTCATGGCAAAATCAATATAGTGTCATGCTGTACCTAATGAGAAAAACTGAGTTTCCTTGGACTGATCAACAGCTCATCAGTTGGGCCTGTGGTCAAGTGTTCTCAGATACAGAGCCAACCAATCAACCAAAGCAACCGCAATGGATACATTCCAGCATTGCTCAGGCGATTGATGAATGGTTCGAGGGGGGAGAGTAACATGACAAGGTTTGAGCAAGTCAAGAAAGAACTAAGAACACTGGCCCTGGTCTCCATTGGGCTGGCAGTAGCATATATCACCATTACAGCCTTTTTGATTGGGATGGCCCATATGTGGGAGGGGACATTTGGATGATCACTATAGGCTCATTATTCAGTGGGATTGGTGGCTTTGAGTTAGGTCTTGAAAGAGCCATCCCCACAGCCAAAACCATCTGGCAAGTTGAACAGGATTCATTTTGTCAGAGGATACTGAGGAAACATTGGCCACAGGCTAAAATTTACACAGATGTGAGAGAAGTGGAATCACATAACCTGACTAAAGTTGACATTCTCTGTGGTGGTTTTCCTTGTCAAGACATCAGCATTGCAGGAAAACAGGAGGGCATAAATGGAAAAAAGTCCGGTCTTTGGTGGGAAATGCACAGACTTATTGGTGAGATTCGACCGAGAATCATTGTGCTGGAGAATGTGGCTGCCATTATTCACAATGGACTCAGCACCGTATCAGGATCGCTGGCCAAAATCGGGTATGATCTCGAATGGCAGATTGTATCAGCTAAACAATTTGGAGCTCCACACATCAGGAGGAGATGGTTTGGTGTTGCCTACTCCAACAGCACAGCGGTATGGCTACAACAAGTCAAAATCCAAAGGAGCAAAGAAAAGAGCCTCACTGGAAACTATGGCCAGGAATGGAGATTTAATCTTAGCAACTCCAACAGCAAACGAAGCAAAGAACAATCCCACAGGAGCAAGCGTGTGGACCAGGAAAAGCTTATTGAATGTGGAAGCAGCCAAGCTGGATGGATACACCCAGAAAACTACTGGACCCAATCTCCGCCTAAACCCACACTTTGTAACTTGGATGATGGGGTTCCCAACAGGGTGGCTAGACTTAGAGCCCTAGGAAATGCCATTGTCCCACAGTGCTCTGAGTACATAGGCCACAAGATCAGACTCTCAGGTCTATTGGAGACACTATGAACCACAGAGAGCCCATAACCATCCCCAATGGTGACTTCTCAGGCTTCACAGCTCGGATGTTGGTCTCACAGCTGAGACTATGGAAAGACCAACTCAGGAAGCACCCAAGGGGCACAGATGCCAGAATCAGAGCAGAGTCAGTTTATCACCAATATGCACAGGAGCTCCAGAGCAGAATCTGGGAGAGTACAAAGCTTAAGGAGGTCAAATGAGCGGATATATTACAACATTTAGGGACTGGGGGCAGCCTCTATTCAGGGCACAGTATCACTCAGGTGCTAGGATAGTGTCAAGAGTGTTTATCAGTCACGAAGATGCCCAGAGTTGGCTTGATGACCACATAGGGGGATCCCGTGACTTTTCCAGAGTGGCTGGCTTGGACTATGGCCCAGCACGATCTGACTATCCAGCAAGTGGCAAACTATACAGACCAAAGCAAAAGAACAATCCAGTATTGGCTGTCAGGACAAAGAGAGCCTAAGATCAGATCACTGTGGCTGTTGTGTCAATGTATCTACACATGTCCACAGGCTGAATCTGAATATATCAGAGCCTCAAGATATTTGGTGGGAGAGGTATGTGGACATGTATTTTTAAACAAGCTATTCCTGGGCAACCAGTCCAGCTGAACCGCCCCAGATTCTCACGAAATGGTGTTTTTCACGATTCCAAGAATAAGCAAGCAAAGCAGGACATCATCAAGCTGCTGATGGATAGCTGTCCAGTGGGGCTCAATGTTCAACCTGAGCAGCCTCTCAGCCTGGTGATTGAGTTTATCCACAGCAGGCCAAACAGACTGAAAAGAAAGAAAGACACCACAGCACGGATCCCAAAGATTACAAAGCCAGATCTTGACAATCTGATCAAGATGATAATGGATGCACTCCAGGCCACCCCATTGATGCACGATGACCGCCAGGTCATAATGTTATGCTGCTCAGATTGGTGGGCTGCCAAGGATGAGGAAGCACACACACAGATCTCATTGTTCACAATGGAGCCTTACAATGCTTGAGTTTTCAGTGTTTAGACACATCAAGGATCCCAAGCCCTATCCAGCACGGTGCTCATTCTCCAGGGCTTGTGATTATTTCCTTGAGGCTGTCCAAGCTGAGGAAAAGCAGAGGATCCCACTCTGGAGCCCAACCACCTTCTCACCAGGCAAGACCAGATCAAAATCATCAGCACAGCACATCCATTGGCTGGTTTATGATGTGGACACTAGCCCCAGACCATTCTCAGTGTGGCGGTTATTTTCTCAGTGGTCTGTGTTGGCTCACACATCCTGGAGCCATAGCCCACATCATCACAAATACAGAATAATCCTACCACTGGCCAAGCCTATTCCAGCCAAGGATTGGGATCGTGCTTCTCAGGCTGCTGTTGAGCTCTGGGCTCAGGTAGTGGGTGAGAATGCTGGAGAGCCTGACACCAAGGCTCTGGTTGATTGTGCTAGGGTTTACTTCAGATATGCCCATCCACAGGTTGAGATTGATAACAGTTCTCCACTGCACCCAAAGCAATATCACCAGACAGGTCATCATTGTGCTGAGCTCCTAGAGCTTGATTATTCACACATCCCCAAGGCCAAGCCCATCAGGAGAAAGCATACAAGTTACACTGATGGCAGCATTTCACTTAAGCAGGGGATGGAGATCACAGCAGTCAGGGAACAAATCGCCAGTCATCTGGGAGCTCACATCTCAGGCAATGAGGCCAGGAAAATAACATGCCCTAACTGCTCAAGAAACTCGGTCCACTTCAGTCTGGATCTCAGTTATCCAAACTCAAACAAATGGCCCAGCTGCAATCACAAAAACAGTTGTGGCTGGTGGGGCACATTCGAACAACTTTAACAACAAGACCCAGGAGGCTAACATGGGCAAATTCACAATCCTGAATGCAGGAAAGCAACGCAAAAACACAACAGTCAAGGCTCTGATTTATGGAGACAGTGGAGCAGGGAAGTCCTTTCTGGCAGCTACAGCACCAAAGCCGCTTATCCTGCTCACTGAGATGAATGGCCAGGTGAGCATCAGCCACTCCAACCCAGGGGCTGACATCATCCACATCACCTCAGCCAATATGTTGGCGCAAGTACTCAGAGACATTGAGGAAAACCCAAAGGAATATGAGAGTTATCAGACCATTGTGATTGACAGCCTGACAGAGACTCAGAGACTTATCAAGGATCGGATCTTGTCCAGGAAACCATCAGGGGCAGGATTTCAGATCCAAGACTGGGGCAAGATGGCCGAGGATATGAGGGCTATGGTTCGCAGGATTCGCAGCCTACCAAAGCATGTGGTCTGTATCTGTTTGATGGAGGCTGAGACTGAGGAGAGCAGTGGGATCAGACACATCAGGCCAGCATTTGATGGCAAGAAAACAGGAGCAGAGATCGCCCAATATTTTAACTTTGTGGGATTTCTGTATCCTCAAGAGGTGGAAAACACAGAAGGAGATCCCAAGTCATCTGGTAAGATCATCAGACACTTGATGCTCGAAGGCCCAGCCCGTGTCATGTCCAAAACCTGTAGCCCCTTGACTGGTGTGATCACATCCCCCAACATCAGTGATCTCATCAAGCAAATAACCAAGTGACAAACACCCAGGAGATCCCTCAATGGACCAGGACAAAATCATCAGCATAGTCCAGCAGGCCACAGGTCTCAGGGCTACAAACAGCCACGCGCCCCAGGGTGCTGATCTGGATGTCTGGGATGCACTGACCAAAACAGGTCTATCTGTCAGCCAGAATGGAACCATCAAACCACCCAAGCCCATCAGCAACAGAGAGAATCTGAGCCTGATACTGGAGCACGATCCTGATTATCAATCCCTCAGCTATTGTGTCCACAGTGACAAAATGCTGCTTAATGATGAGATGATTGAGGATCACACTCTGGAGGAGGTGGCTCTGGATCTTGAGGTTCGCTATCGGTACACCACAGCAGATGTGAAACTCAGATCAGGCATCCAGAGAGCAGCACGGAAAAGGCCACAAGATCCACTCAGAGACTGGCTAATGTCTCTGGAGTGGGATGGCACCCCTAGACTGTCCAAGCTATTCTTAGAGTATTTCAGGGCTGGTTCTGCTGGCTTTGATGGTCTGCTCCAAGAGCTTGGGCTCAGATGGCCGATCTCCTGTGTAGCCAGGGCTCTGACACCAGGATGCAAGATGGATACCTGTCTGGTGTTGGTTGGCTTCAAGGGCATATTCAAGAGCACAGCACTCAGGACATTGTGTGGAGCTCAGTGGTTCTCTGATTCTGATCTCAGCATTGACCACAAGGATGGAAAAGAACTAATCCATCAGAGTGGTGTCTGGATCTGGGAGCTGTCAGAGATGCACAGCTTACACGGGAAATCTGCTGACAATGCCAAGCAGTTTCTAGCCAGTCAGGTTGACCGATACCGACCATCCTATGGAAAGATGCCAGTAGAGAGGCCCAGGCGCGTGGTGTTTACTGCTTCCACCAATGAGTGGCAATTCCTGAGTGATGGACCTGAGCGCAGATTCTGGCCCATTGTCTGTGGCTCTGATGGTCAAAGGATTGACATCGAGGCCATCACCAGAGACAGGACTCAGCTGTGGGCTGAGGCTGTGGCAATGTTCCAAGGTGGCCATCGCTGGTGGCTGGAGGGGGACCACATCACAGAGCTGGAGCAGTATCAGGAGGTTTTTCTCATTGATGATCCGTGGGCTGCTGGTGTCGCTGAGTATCTAGCCCGATCTATGGGAGAGGGAACCACCAGAGACATAATGGATCATCTACAGCTACCAGCATCACAGCAGCACACTGGCAACAGTCGAAGACTTGCCAAAATACTCAGAGACATGAACTATTACCAAACCAGGTCAGGAGGCAAAAGACTATGGAAGCAACGAAGCAAAGCATAACACTGGATCAGAATGTGGAGAGTGAACCAATGAACCATCCAAGCTGGGGAGAGTTCATCATGTACCACAAGAGATGTCTGAGGCTCACAACCTCACAATTCGCTTCAAAGCTGGGAGTGGGCAGAGAGTCCATTTATTACTGGCTCAGGGCTAAGAAATGCCAACCACAGCAGAGAATCAGAACCAGAGTTGAGGAGATACTGGGCCAGAAATGGGAAGACTTCAATGGACCCAGTGACATCTATCAGGAGAATGAGGAGCCTTTCTGCATTGTGCTCAGAGAACTGCTGGATGATTCTGGTCTTCACTACAAGGACATTGCTCAGAAGTCTGGCCTGGCTAGTGCCAATATATACAACTGGGCAGCTGGTCTCTGTTACCCCACACTTGTCAGCCTGTGCTTGATTGTGGAGGTCATCACACCCAGACTGACCATCCCCAAGGGGAGAGTTTATGAGAAACTACATGATGCACTTCTCAGGTCATTGTGATAGAATAACCTTGTCCACTCTGTGGATCTTCGGTTGAGATGTTTGTCATGTTGGGACAGCCCTGGGGATGGGGCTGTCTTTTTTTGTAGCTATTGGGGCAGATAGTGACAAAAAGTGACATATAGAGGGCAGATGGGGTCAGATTGGGACAGATAGGGACAGATAGGGACAGATGATCTGTCCTGTGATATGCAGCCTTGAACCTAGGTTATCCCTCATTTGGGGCAGATAGACAGATGTTTTCTCTTAAATAGAAAATAAATAACTAACTTAAACATGTCTATTAAAGAGTCTATTTATCTGCCCTAAGTAAGACAATCCCGAGCAGCACGGGCCAAAGTACTGGGGCAGATGCAAAATCTATCTGTCCTCATCTGTCACTATCTGCCCTAAATAAAAAAAACCCACCATCCCTCAATGGTGGGCACTCCTGGTCCTGGTCTCATTGTTCTAATGGCAAAACCACATGACCTGATGAGTGAGATCATCCTATCAGATCAATCAGTCTCTGCTCAGCTTTCTGAGCTCACGCTTGACCCAAGCCCTAGCAGGTGAGCCACCCCAGAGAGCCCAGGCAATAGCAGCCTTGGAGGTCTTATCCTTACGGGCTTCACTCTCAGCCTCAGCCTCACCATGTCTGGCAAACCAAGCATCCATCAGCCTGAGCTGAGCCTCATCAACACCACCAGAGATCAATCTCCTGGCTGTTCTCATTCCTGTGCCTGGTACACGCTTGGAGCCTTCTGTCTTATATGCTGCACGCTGGCTCATTGATCTGCTCAGGTTCTGGTCAATGGCTCTTTGTGCTATGAGTTGAATCTCTCTAGGGACTCTTACTTTAGGCATGTTAACTCCTGGGCTGATATGTTGATTATATCACAGGGCACATCAATGAACTACAGCAGACAGGACACTCACCCAGCCATACTCAGGATGTTGGATGGTGGGATCAGTTATGATGAGATACTGGAGCCCATTCTGTTGGCCAGTTGCTTCCAGGTCGAACTGACACAGGGATCACCAAGCTGGAGAGTCCAGACTTATCTCAGCCGCTCAGTGGTACACTTTCAGGAGGAGGCAATCATTGAGATAATGTGGGATGATGTAGGGGTCCATTTCAATGTGATTACATATCATCCAAAAATGTTACAGATTGTCGGGGCTGTGCTAAGATCTATCAATGATGTGAGCCACACAACCTGAGCAGAGCACTCACGGGCTGGCCGTGTGCCCAAAACCAACATGGGGGGCAGTGCGCAC
>Ga0208767_1000679_pt1 | contig 28180 bp, 28 predicted proteins | sample VirMetDEL_Mar_21_FD_184514 | JGI IMG/M metagenome (GOLD analysis project Ga0208767, IMG submission 184514) | Aqueous microbial communities from the Delaware River and Bay under freshwater to marine salinity gradient to study organic matter... | ecosystem: Environmental > Aquatic > Marine >... | reverse complement strand
CTGGCAAACGAGTCGATTGAGAATAACGAAAGCGTCAAGGAAACGATTGCCAGAAACAAGCTGGAAAAAGGAGGGTTCGCGACTGTTGTCCAGAAGGTAAAAGACGAGATATTGGAACAAGCTGTTTCTTCGCCTGCTCCCGTTGTGAATCAGGAATCGCCTGCAAGTGATCCACAAACTGATTTGTCGGTCACGGGCGAACCACAAACTGATTTGTCTCAGGAATCAGCCGGTCCTAAACCACTGCCGCCATTGTCGTCGCTGAAAGACAATTATCGGAAGCCGCTCGCCACGTACTCTGATCGGATTTTCCACCAGACTGATCTTGTGGATGCGTTGGCGTTTATTCCGGGCAGCAACCTGCAGACTGAGATGCGGGAAGTGTTTGTTGCGAATTCGCCCGACCTGGCGCTCGGCCAGAAGGGGAAGACGGGTGTCTTACTGGAATTTGAACCGGGGGACATTCAAGGTCAGATCAACCAGAACAAGCCCGCCTGGGAGCCGGCATTCGAAGCCGGGTATGCAGAGTTCATTGCCAGCCACACTGATCAAAGGCAGTGGCAGAGCAATCTGAAGAGCATGACCGTATCGAAAGATGCGGCTGCTACAGGTTCGACAAAGGCGTCGATGGAGCGGATCCTGAAGGGCTGGAATTCCGAGACGCTGCCAGACGGGAGTGTCAAGTACACGCCGCCGAAGTCTCGCCCTGACTGGTTTGATAGCCAGACTGATGCTGACATGACCGCCACGCCATCGAAGGTGCCGGTAATGGGCATGGCCCCGCTGGCGGAATCTCAGCGCCCGGACTCAACACCTGTCGACTCCGCACAGAGTGACGGGATTCGCCAGGGACAGATTGGTGGCAAACTCGCTGAAGGCGAAGTCGTTTTGACGTCCTCTGGTCGCTCAACGTCGCCGTTTCCGAAGATTGATTTCAGCTCAGATCGCAAGGCCACCAACACAGTCAATCGTGTTGATTCGTGGCTGCGTGAAAATGCGATTGCAGAAGCTGAGGAACGCGGCGACGAATTCAACCGGCGAGCGTTCGAAAGTGAAACGGCGAAGAACATGCCTCAAGCTGCCAAGGACAGTATGGAGGAGTATCTGTTTGGTGAGCAGCCAAAGGTTCCCAAAAGTATTTTTCGAGAGACTCCAGATCAAACAGACATCGCAACGCAGGCAGCAAAGATCGCATTGGATGAAGGTCGTAATCTTCACGAAGTGCTTCGTACGGATTTTCAGCTTGCAGATATCCGTGATCGAATGCCGATTGCGAAACTGGCTGCGCCATTGATTGAGCAGGGCCGAGCTGAGCAAAAGGCTGCGACTGTATCTCCCGCTCGTCGAAAAGCTCAGGAACGTAGTCTGGCGATCAATGATCCTACAGACATCGTTGCTGCCTCGGGTTCGGCGGGCCGCGACATGAAACGCGGTGATCGATTCACCGATTCGAATGGTGAGATGTTCGAAGTCTGGAAGAACAGGCAGGGAGTCGTTGAGGCTCACCCTGTTGTTGATGGGAAACCGGTTGTCAATCGGGACACGCTGCAGCGGTTCGCCGTTACTCCGCAGGCTCAGGCTCGAAATCCAGACGATCGAATCGACGTGGCTGAGGTTCAGGAATCTTCGGTCGACGCCTCGCCGTCTGTCACGCAGGAAGAACTCGGGCAACTGCTGATCGACAACGAACCTCAGATTCGAAAAGTGGTATCGAGCAACATTAAAGATCAGGCGACTGTTGATGATCTTGTTCAGGATGTGAATGCGAAAGTGCTTGAGAAGGGTTGGGATCCATCGCAGGGCGAATTCAAGAAATGGGTTAGCCGGGTGGCGAGGAACACCAGGATTGATTATGGCCGAAAGCGAAGTGCATCGAATCAGGTTCAGGGCGATCAGGAAGCTATCGCTCAGGTTCCCGACGTCTCGTCTCAGCAGCTTGAGCCGGATGAGGCGACACCAGATCAGTCGCAATTCGATCCTGATCAGGGAGTGACGTACACGCCGCGAAAAGGCGAGCCAAGATCGGCGAAGATCAGAAATGTCAAGCAGCGAAAAGACGGCAAGTTCACGTATGACATTGAGTTTCTCGACACTTCCGGGAAGTCACTGCTGAAGCGAGTCGGGATACTTGGCGATCGGCTGACCGCTCGGGAACTGACCGAAGAAGAAAAGCAGCCGAAAGCCGAGCCGACATTCGATGACAAGACTCGCGAGATGATCGCGAAGCAAGAGCCGCTCAAGTCATTCACTCCCGCTCAGAAGGTGATCTACACTGACGCGAAAGGTAACGTTACGGAAGCGACGGTCATCAGGCAAAAGGGTCGAAAGGTTGACATTCGTCGCAGCAATGGAGCGACCGTCACCGTTGGTCAAAATCGCCTTACGGAGCCAGAGGAAGATCCTTTCGTCCGTGTCGCTCGCGATTATGAAGTGACTGAGAATGAGATTCGCCAGTATCTCCCGCAGGTTCACGAACAGGCGGTTGCCGTTGACGCTGAACGACAGAAGGTTCGTGGCGAGGCGGTTAAACGACTGAAGATCAACGCTCGCCGGATCAACACGATTGAGGATAAGGGCGGCGATCTCGACAGCATTCCTGGCTTCGACGTTGCTTCTCGCGACTTTGCGGCTGAGCATCCTGAGATTTTCGGGAATGTCGAAGAGTCCGACTTGCCTGCTGCAGTCTGGGAAATGATCAAAGAGGGCAAGCAGGAGATTCCTGATTTGCTTTCGGAAGAGATGCTGCAGGCAGCGGCAGAGGAAGCATTGCGAGTTCGTAAATCCGGCAACGCTCCGCTGACGGCGGCTGAGCAGGCCGAGCAGGAGCGACAGGCTCTGGAGTCGATCGACGAATTCGATCTTGAAGGTACGGACGATTCCTTCGACTTTGGTGCGAATGTCGAAGAAAAGCCCGCAGCAACGATCGAGATTGTGGGGATCGGCAAGGACGGCAAGCGGACGGTCGAGACGGTCACTCGTGAGGAAGGTCAGAAGCGTTCTGTTCGGTCAGTTTTGAATCTGGCGAAGGGTGAGAAGATCACTCGCGGCGAGCAGATAGAAGGCTTCGCGGCCAATAACCGGTTCCACAATGACAGCGTGGCTCGACAGTCGTTTAATTCCGCCGAAGAGTTTGGTGCAGCGGCCCGTGAGGCATTCGAGGCCGAGCAGAATGCTCCGATCGAGATGAAAGGCGAGTCGGCCGTTCGTACAGTGGAACCGAAGAAGGAGGTCATCGAGAACCAGAAGACCAAACAGCCCGGTCTGTTCCTTGACAGCAAGAATGATCTACCGGGACAGGAGATGCTTTTCGGGGTTGCGAACTTCGACAAGGAGAAAGTTGTTCAGAAGAAGCAGACGCCGCGAGTATTGCGAAATCGTGTAGGTTATTCGCAACGATTTGATGTCTGGGAGAGGGACGGCAAATACTCTGTTGAATCTCCCGAGCTGGATCGGCCGATTCCGTTTGATGATCTTAAAGCGGCTCAGGGCGAGGCCGAACGACTCACGTCAGAAAGCATTAAGCGAATGCCAGACGGCAAGGCATGGGAACGCAAGTTTATGAGCTTGCGTGATTTAACGGATGACTCTGGTGATCGCCCCAAAGGCGGTTCATCGAACGCATCCGTCGATGCTGGCCTATCGGGTGCTGACCTACCTTCCGACGTCGATCGTGGAGCGGTTGAGACTCCGCTGAAATCAAGCACGTCGACTGCTGATGACCTGATGAAGAAAGTGTCGGCCAATGCGTTGCCCGTGCCGGAACTGGTGGAACTCGCAACAAACCTGATGGGTTCGCCGCCAAAGGTGGGGCATCGTCTGCGTCAGGCGATTGGTCTGTTCAAGGGCATGGACGGGATGGATTTCGCGGAGATCCTGATTCGGCCAGACATCGGCGGTGATATCAAGCAGTTGTCGAACACACTCGCGCATGAGATTGGGCATCTGGTCGACTGGCTGCCTGATTACACGATGAATCGAGGAAACATTCTCGGTCGGATCGGGGTGCTGAATAAATACCTGAAATCAATGCTCGATGCGGTGCCAACTGATCCCAGCAAGGTGTTGACTCCGAAGGATCGTCAGAAGATTCGTCGGGCGGCGGAACGAGCGATTGGTCCTCGTCCACCGAAGGATGAAGATGCCGACCTGGCGAAGTGGAAAGAACTGGTCAGCGAGAAGTACGCGGAATTCATTGAGGAAGAAGCTGAGGCTCGTAACCTGAACCGCAAGGAATGGATAAACGAGGAACTCAACGCGCTCAGTGAATGGTGGCGTCCGTACGATCCCGCCGAGTCCGATGAACGGTACGTCAAGTACCGCCAGTCATCGCGAGAACTCTACGCTGACGCAATGAGCGTGATGCTGAACGCTCCGATGGAAGTCAAGAAGCGGGCACCATTGTTCTGGGATTCGTGGAATGCGTATCTCGACCGCAAGCCAGAGGTCGTCGACAACCTGATCGAACTCTGGGACCGAATGGCGGGCACGCCGGCCGAGATTGCAGCGGCACGACGCGGGCGGATTATTTCCGGGTTCCTGAAAGGTTCCGAGAAGGCGAGAGCGGCCGCTCAGCAGCGGCTTGATGCTCGCGAATCGCTGTGGATGCAGGCGAAAAACTTTCTGGTTCAGGGACTGCTGGACAAGTTCAGTCCGATTAAGCAGCGAAGTAGAGAGGTCGGCACGAAGCAGATTGAGTACCTGCTGGACGAACTGTTCTCGATCGAAACTCCGGGCGCGTTGCTGTTCATGGAAACCGACGAGCAGGTTCTGAGGCCGCTGCACGATGCAGGCGTAACCGATGACATGATTGGTGAGTATCTATTCGCCAATCGAATCATCGAGGAAGTCTCTGCGAAGCCGAAACTCGACAAGAACGGCGAGGAGATCAACGACGGCAAGGGGAAGGCTCGATTCGAGATCCTCAATCCCTTGGGGCACAATCCTGAAACGGCTCGGCAACAACTCGATGACTTGCGTCAGCAGATCGGCGACGACAGGTTCAAGCTGTTGCAGGATCGGATTCATCACTGGCACGACAAGATCATCTGGCCGCACGTCGAAAAGGCTCGCGATGTTGGTGTCTACAGTAACGACGTATTCGATCGGAAACTGGAACCGAACAAGGACAACTACGCCGCGTTCGCGGTGGTTAAGTATCTGGACAGCGATCAAATCTCGCCGATGTTGAGTCAGCAGACAGGGACGTTCGAAGAGATCGGAAACCCGCTGCTTTTCACCATGCTCAAAATGGAGTCGTTGTCTCGTCTCAATCAACTCAACGAGGCAAAAGCGGCAGTGATCGATCATATCCTGCCGGCCTTTGGTGAAGTGGAACAGCTTGAGGTTCCGTACGGAAAGGATCGCCCGAAGGGGAAGCCGAAGACTGGCAACGAATGGATTCGAGTTCTTCGCGATGGGCGTCCCGTCTGGTACGAAGTTCCCGAGAAGGTGGCTCGGTCGTTCGACGCTCACGACATTGGCTCGTTGATGAAGTTTGCCAAGGTTGTAAACACTCATATCTACTCGGTGGCTCACCCCCTGTATGTGACTTTCTCGCCGGGGTTCCTGTCAGCAAACCCGTATCGCGACCTGACCCGTACATGGACGAATCTCGGTGCAACTGATGGTGTCACACTTCGTGAAGTCGTTAGTGAATGGTTGAATGCTCTGCCCGAAGGATCCAAAGCGGCGAAAGGCGAGCAGGTTCCCATCGTTCTTGAAATGATGGAGGAGAAGGCTTTTGACGTTCCGTTTCATTCGCTGATGGCCGTGAAAGAGCGAGTGCTGCCGTTCACTCCAGCTAATGAGAAGGGGCGGCTGGAAGTGTTCATGGAACGCGAGGGCAACTATCTGGCGAAGTTTATGCGTGGTCTTCAGTACCTCGGTGAAGTGCAGGAGACAGCGACAAAAATTGCCGGCTACCGATTGCTGACAAAGAAAGGTGTTACGGGAAAAGAACGGGCCTACAAGGTTCGCAAGTACGTTGGGACGCCTGATTACAAGCAGAAGGGCCTGATTACTGATCTGTCGAATTCGCTGTTCATGTACTCAAAGGTGAAGTGGAATGCTTTGGAGGTCGCAGTTGAACTAGGGACTGGCAAGGAGACGGCGGCGGGCTATTGGGCCAGAGCTGTTCCTTCCGCAATCCTTCCCGCCGTGATGACTGCGATGGCGGTTCAAGGTTTGCTCGGTGATGAGCTTGAAGAGTGGTGGAGCATGGTTCCCGATTATGATCGGGAAAACTACCTGATCATCCCGGCTGGAACTCGTGAGAATAACGGTGAGCGCGAGGCTGCTTACTTCCGCATTCCGATGGATGAAAACCTGATCTTCCTTCGTAAGCTCACGCTGCATCTGTGGGATGGAGGCGTCGAATCCCTGGGCGGCAAGAGCAGTAAGCCAAGCCTCGGTGCGGCGACGTCGGCTGCTGTCGGTGCTATTGCCGATCAAGTTCTGCCGTCGTGGAATCCAGGCATTCAGATCGCGACGACGTGGGGGCAGTATGCGGCCGGCTCGAATCCGATCGATAGCTATCGTGGCGAAGAGATCATTCCTCGCTACGCATGGGAAGCGGGCGGATGGGACGCAACTCGCAAGATGGTGCAATGGACGATTGGCAAAACGGGCGTCATCAATCAGTTCACACGATTCGCTACGGGTGCGTTGCTTGGATCAGAGTACAGCGACGACGAGGAAACTGTTCTGGAATCGTTGCTGATCGGTGCTGGTGAAGCGACTGGTATGCGACGTCTGTTTCGTATCTCAAATCGCGGTAAGGACCAGAGTGAATGGGTCGACGTCGAGCGAGAACAGCGCGAACGGCAGAAGATGCTGAACACCGTCGTGACTCCCCGTGTTCGGAAGGTCAATGGCGAGCTGGCGAGGCTTCGCGGATTGCCTGATGAGTCAATCACTCCCGAGAAGTGGATCCGCAAGAAGGTGCTTTCACTGTGGCAGGCTCGAACCTACACGCAACTCGTCGACAACATTCAGGGTGCGGATGACTCGCGACGTGCAGAGATCAAGGCCGAGCTTGATGCGTCGGTTGGAACGCTGAACAAGGCGATTCCTCGCGAGTATCTGGACAGTTTCGTGATGACGGCGACCGACTCAACGGTCTCCGACGAAGTGTTGCAGTCAAGGAAGGCGTTGGCGTTTGCTGGCGTCAGCAAGGAAGAAGCCAAAGCAGCATTGAACGATTCGTTCCTGAAGGCGGCTCAGTCGCGTGAGAATTCCGCTGCGAGACAACGCAACCGCAAGCCTCGCACGCTGACTCGTTTCGATCGCTCTGATGCCTATTACACACGCCTACGAAAGTTGAACAAATTATTTTCAGAAAAATCGTCGAACTGACCTCCACTGAGGTTGACGATATCACATACCCCTGTAACCTGCCGCTCCCGGTTTTCCCTTTTGTCCCTTTAGTCCCGTTTTGGCTGTAGGGTTGAATCGAAGGGCGGAACGAATCACGGATGACGCAGCTCCCAAAGGTCGGAGACCAGATCGACTGGATGTCGGTTGCTGCCATGGATTTAAGCTTGGGAGTTGTTCATGATTTCAGATGACAAGATTATCGGCACGACCGAGATCGCTAAGGCGATGGGCGTGACACCGAAAACTGTTGCCAAGTGGTGTGACAAGGGGCACCTCAAACATACGGTGCTGCCTGGCGGGAATCACCGTCGAATCCGGCTTGGCGACATTCGAAAGTTTGCGAAGGGGCATGGGTTGCCCTTTGAGTATCCCGCGAAGTGACCAGAAATTGCCTGATGGTAAGGAATGCCGAGTATGCCGCCGCAAGGAAACCCGTTCGCCGCGTTGAGTGCCGAAAACGTGCAGGCTGTAGAATCTTCGCCCGCAATTATTCCGACCGATCGCGGGATGATGTTCTTCGACTTCGAGACTGTGCCCGACGAGTCGAAATGGCCTCGGCCAACTGAAGCTGATATTCCGAAGCCGGAGTTTGATCCGTATGCCAGCGACTTCGAGTCGTTGGACGTTGCGGAGTTCTTCAAAGTGAACTCGACGGCCGCTGCTGTGACTACCGCTCTCAAGGCGAACAAGTATTCGCAGACTCAGTTGCTCGACTTGCGGAGTTTTGAACAAAGTCAGCCGGGTAAGTCGGGCAATCGCTCGACGGTGTTGAAGGCTATTGCCGCTGGGTTGGATGAAGGCGACAAAGCGGTCGCTGATTGGGAAACGGAATTCAAAACGGCATTTGACAAGTGGAAGAAGGAGTGCTCAGTCAATCCGATCAAGGCGCGTACCTGTGCGTTCGGCTGGGCGATCGGTGCCACGGGTGAAGTGCATCGAATGACCGCTCGAACCGACGACGAAGAGCGTGCCATTTGTGAGAAGTTCTGGGAACTGGTTCGCCGCGGTCGGCAGCGATGCGGTTACAACATCTTCAATTTCGACGATCTGCTGATCGGAATTCGCTCTCTCATTCTCGGTGTGACGCCGAGCATCAAGCTACAGCGGAAGAAGTTTGCCAACGATCAAGCCGTTGACCTCATGGTCCGGCTGTTTCCGTCGGGCAATGCCTCGAAATGCAAGGACGTGTGTTACTCGCTGGGGATTGATATTCCGGCTGGCGACATGGAAGGTTCGCAGGTCTTTGACCTGTTCGAAGCTGGCGACATGGAAGCGATCGGAGACTATGTGGCTTCCGACGTGGCCGTGGAGCGAGAACTCTACTTTAAGCTGTGCGAAGTGTTCGCTGGCTGACTCTGCCGGGTGATTTTGTTCGCCCATATCACAAGGAGATGTGATGTCCGAAATGGTTTTGTCTACCGGTGCGCAGTCAGCCGGTGAAGGTGTGTTGATTACGGGTCAGTCTGGTGCCCGGCATATGTACGATCAGATGATGAATAGTCCGTCGGCGATGACGGCGATGGTCCAACTTTCTGACTACTTCCAGAAAAGTCAGATCATGGGAGTGAAAACTCCTGGTGACGCGATGGTTTTGGCCACGACTTGTGTTGCTGATGGTATGACTCCGATCGAGTTTGTTCGGACGAATCACATTATCCAGGGTAAGCCATGCCGCAAAGCTGAATTCATGCTCGCTGAATTCATGCGAATGGGCGGCAAGGTCAAGTGGGTGCAGACGGACAACAAGATTGCGAAAGCAGTTTTCATGTTCGAAGGCAATGAGACGACGGACTCGTTCACCATTGAGGATGCTGCGAGAATGGTCGGCTCTGACAAGCTGAACCACAAAGAGTCCAACTGGTACAAAGATCCGGCTGCGATGCTTCGCTGGCGATTGGTGACGCGAGTGCTGCGTTATGTTTGCCCGGCTGCGACGGGTGGCTTCTATTTGACCGACGAGGTAGAGGCGATCGCTCCTGATCCGGCTGTTAGTGCTGCTCAGTTTGCTGCGCGGCAAGCTGAGTTGCAGCGGCTCGCGCAGGAACCGCCTGCAGTGGTTCCTGCCGCTACGCAGGTTCAAGAGCCTGAGACCGTCGACGTAACTCCCGAGCCGGCTGAAGTGGTTGCGACAGAGCCGGTCGCTGAACCTGTTGCTGAGCCTGCCCCGGTGGCAAAGGTCACCAACGACGTGTTGCAGGCGATCGTCGCGCTAGCCGCAAAGCTCGGGAAGTCCGTGGCGGAATGTGCTTCCGAAATCTGCGAGGCGGCAGGTGTTAAGAATCCGGCTGATATGACTGCCGAGCAGGGGGCGAAGTTGCTGGCTCGATATCAGTCGCATGTTGATGCGTTGGCAAGCTGATGCTGATACGGCGACGGCCGTCAGTCCACGAAGAAATCTCGCAGTGGCTGGCGGCGTCTTTTGGGGTGCGACCAGACATGCCAATTCCACCTGCGATCATCGAGCAAGGGCTGGAAGTCTGGGATTCACGTATGCACGCGATGGTGCAGATTTTTGGGGCGGAACTGATTTGGGAAATCGGGCTGAAGCGGCTCGGTTACCCGCCGACGTTTGCGTGTACGAATTTTGAGATCGACGCTGTGGATGCGGCGATCAGAACCCACTTAGCAGGAGAGCAAATCGATGGCGTTGTCTTTGAACCTGAGAGAGATCGAGAATTTTAACGACGTGAAGAGCGGCGGGTTCCAGAAGACCCCCGTCGGCAAGGGGCTTGTTCGCTGCAACTCGTTCAGCGAGTTCAGCGGCCACAAGGGTGCTCACGAACTCAAGTTCGAGATCATCGCCTGGTCTGATCCGTCGGCGATTGGCATGGAGCATCACGAAAGTATCTTCCCGCCAGATCCGGGATCAGATAAGGATTACTGTACGCCGAAACTTTTGCGGCTGGCGATTGCGACCGGCATTATCACGCCGAAGCAGGCCGAGGACGTGAAGAGCGGTGCCGGCGAAGTCGAGATCGATTTGGTGGGTGCTCTGCCTGGCCGATTGATGTTCACTGAGATTGCCGCGAACGCTGACAAGAAAGACGCCACCAAGTTCTATCACAACGTCGGTGATTTCGGGAACGCCTACTTTCACATTCACGATCCTCGCGTGGCTGGTTGGCCGACGAATCAGGGCGTGCTGAACGCTCAGGCTGCTTTGGTTGGCAAGTGGGAACCAACAGCTACTTCAGCTCCGGGCGCAACTACTTCAGCTCCGGGCGCAGACAATCCCTTCGCTTCGAAGGTGTAGGCTCGGCAGTGAGGGCGAATTGACGTCTTTAGTCGAGGGCAATCGATGCACTGCAAAATAAAAACGATGGCCCCGAGTCGGTGAGAGGCCGGCACTTTTCCGATCGATCAACCACCAGGAGAGATATTGTGAGCACTGCCGAAATTGTTGAGCCAGAAGAAGCGGCCGGCGCGATGCAGGTGATTAGATACCCGATCGCCGAAGCCGTGATCGCAGAGCTGGCGGAAGAGTTCCTGCCGTTGTCGGTGAACGGCGTGGATGACAAAGAGGGGTTCGATAAGGTCCACGACGCTCGCATGATCGTCAAGGGGCATCGAGTCGATGTGGAAAAGACTCGGAAGGCGTTGAAAGCCGATGCGTTGGCGTGGGGCAAGGCGGTCGATGGCGAGGCAAAGCGACTGACCGCATTGCTGGCTCCGATTGAGGAGCATCTCACCAATCAGGAAAACATCGTGCTGGCTGAGAAGGAGCGAATCCAGAAGGAAAAAGCTGAAGCTGCTCGACGACTGCTCGACGAACGTCTCGCGAAACTCCGGGCGGTTGACGCAACGGTTTCGGTTTTGAAACTCGAATCGATGACCGATGAGGAGTTCGACGACTTGCTTCAGTCAGCGACGTCTGAGTTCGAGGTGAAAAAGGCTGAGGCTGCAAAGCTGGCTGAGGCTCAGCGAATCGAAGAAGAGCGGAAGCAAAAGGAGTTGGCGGCTCAGCAGGCGGGAATGGCGGCCAAACAAGCAGAGATCGACGCTGAACGAGAGCGGCTTGCTGCTGTTCAGCGTGAACAAGCTGCGGCCCAAAAGAAGATCGACGAGGAACATGCCCGCCTCGCTGCGGAAGATTTGAAAAAGCGACAGGCTGCGGAAGCGGTTACTGCCCCGCCTGCGGAACCGCAGTCAAATCCATTCCAGGTAACGAACGCCGATTTCGCTCGGCCAGATTCTGTTCAATCGAGGACCGTGCAGGATCAGTATCAGATGCTTTTGAGCATCGCGGTTTTGATTGAGAAGCTGGTCGTGCCGGAAGTTGTGCCTGAACTGGCCGATGCTCAGCGTGCTGTGAAGGTCATTCTTACGGGTGCCGCTAAGCAGATACGCGATGCGATTGGTGATCGTCCTGAAACTCCGGCAGCCGGGAATCCGTTCTCGAAGCTGTCCTAACCGTAAGCACGTGGTGGTGCCGATCGGGCTGTCGGCGTGTGTCCCTCGCATGGCCGCGCCGGCAGCCTTGATTTCAGGAGTCGCAGGATGGCGAAGAACAGAGAACTTGTTGCCAGATTTGTTAGGGAACGGCACGCATTTGGCGAGGGCGAAAAGCGAAATGTCATCGCCGACGTGATTGCTGGCAGCGAGACAGTGACGGTGAAGGGCCATGCGTTGCCGACAGAGCTTTCTGTTGGAATGACGTATCGCTTTTATGGGCATTCGCGAAACCATCCGAAGTACGGCGAGCAGTTCTGTTTTTCGTCGTTTGCTGCTGAGCAGCCGATGGACGATGAGTCGTACGTCGCGTACCTGATGCAATGCCGGACTCCTCAGAAGGGCAGCATTACGGAACGGGTTGCGTGGGCGCTCGTGGAAGTCTTCGGCGGCGAAGGTGCCTTGAACAAAGTGCTGAGCGATCCGGTCGGTGCTGCAGAGGGCATTCAGGCCGGCAACACTCGCTGGAGCAAAGATAAGGCGGCGATTGCCTCGAAGGTTTTGCGTGAATCGGAAAATGTGCGGCATGGGAAGATCGCTCTGATCGCTCTGCTGGATGGTCGCGGCTTTCCGAAGTCGACCGTTGACGCCGCAATCAAACGGCTCGGGACCAATGCGGCGGCGATCATTCGCGACGATCCGTATTGCATGATGGATTTTGCGGGTTGCGGATTCAAAGGAGCGGACAAGCTCTACTGTGATCTGGCGAAACAGACCTCGAAGACCAATGAAGAGTTTCAAAAGAAGCTCGCGGCCTTGCGACGGCAGGCGTTATGTGGTGCGTATGCCGTGCGTTGTGACCGATCTGGTTCAACGTGGGTGCCGAAGTCTTGCTTCACTCAAGCGGTGCGTAGTGCGATCGCCAGCCAGTTGTGTCGGGAAGATGATGCTCTTCGACTCGCTGTGCAGACCGGTGTGCTTTGCGTTCACGCTTCCGGCCAATGGGTAGCGCTGAGCCAGCGAGCATTGAATGAAAGCGAGATCGCCACGATCGTCAACGACTTCCTGAAAGACGATGATGTGATGTGGCCTGATGTAAGAGAAATCGACGGGTTGAGCGATCACCAGAAAGATGCGTTCACGGTCGCGACGTCGAAGCGGATCGGTCTGCTTCAGGGTAGTCCAGGAACGGGCAAGAGTTATTCGCTTGGACTGCTGGTGAAACAGTTGATCGAGCGATATGGCGACGACGCTGTTTGTGTGGCGTGCCCGACCGGAAAAGCATCGGTACGAGTGACGTCGGCGATGGCCGATCAGGGCGTCACGATCACCGCGTCAACAATCCATCGCCTGCTGATTGTTGAGCGGGAAACTCACGGCGGCTGGTCGTTTTACTATGGAAGTGAGAACCCGCTTCCGTGCAGGTTCATTATCATTGACGAGCCGTCGATGATTGACGTGGATTTGATGGCTTCTCTACTGCGGGCTTGCTCGCGTGATTGCCATATCCTGATGACAGGCGACGGGAATCAGCTCGCGCCGGTCGGGCACGGCAAGCCGTTCGTCGACATGCAGAAGATGGTGCCGACGGGTCACCTGACAGAGATCCGAAGAAACAGCGGGCGGATTGTGCAAGCCTGTGCCGAGATGCGGGATTTGAAGCAGTTCAATCCCTCGCCGACGTACGACGAGGCGGCAGGCGAGAATCTGCCGTTCATTGAAATTGGCCCTGCGGAACAGGCTGATGTCGTGCTCGGGCTGGTGCAGCAGATCGAGCGGAGCGGCGATTGCGATCCGATCTGGGATCTTCAGGTACTGACGGCGGTCAACAAGGTCACTCCGGTCAGTCGACGTGAATTGAATCCGATCCTTCAGCGGCTGTTGAATCCGAATGGCGAGCAGATGGAGCGTTGCCCGTTCCGTGTTGGCGACAAGATTGTCTGCCTGGCGAACGGAGCGTACTGGTTGACGCCGGCGTTCATGGCGGAACTGGAGTTGACTGCCGATCGCGAGATGACGGGCGTTGACGGCGATTACATCTACCGATTCAAAAGCGGCCAGACGCTCAATGTGCGTGGTGACAACAATGAGGTTTATGTCGCGAATGGCGAACTGGCCGAAGTGAAGTCGCTGGAACTCGGGAAGATGACCGTGCGGCTGTTCGATCCAGCTCGCGAGGTGACGGTGCCGTTGCAGGCTCCTGATCCTGACGACAAAGACGACGACGATTCAGGGGTGATGGGCAATTGGGATCTCGGCTACGTGCTCAGTGGTCACAAAAGCCAGGGCAGTCAGTGGCAGTACGTGATCGTCGTGATTGATCCAGCACCGCAAGCACTTGGTGTCCAGAGTCGAAACTGGCTTTTCACGACAGTCAGTCGCAGCCAGAAGGCGACGTTCTGCGTCGGGCAGTTGCGGACGGCGAGGTCGATTTGTCTGCGGGACGGATTGGCGAACCGCAAGACGTTTCTTTCGGATTTGATATTACAAGACCGTGCGGCAACAAATGGCTTCGTGCTGGAGTCTCTGACTGCACCTGTGTGAAATGGAGAGGATTGATGCGTTCTTTCTATCGGCAATGCGTCACTCGCTTTGTGTATTGGATGTTTCCGTGGTTGATTCCGCAGCCAGTGATGACATTGCGGGAATTTAATCACGAAGAACTTTGGCGGTGGATCATGCCAGAAGAGTTCAGTTTTGGCCCGGATGGATGGCTTGAAAGTCTGCAACCGTTACCTCCTAAGCACAGAACGAGAGACACGGTAGACGTGAGCCATGAGTCTCATGAATTACGAGTACGGCTGGCCGTACTGAGGAAAAGGCTCGGATGTCCGCCAATTTACTGGAAACATTGAACTGTCTGCTTGAAATGGAGCGGATTGATGATTGCCTATGAACGTGGTGTGAAAATTGTTGAAAAGATCAATCGCCTGAAGGTTACAAGGGTTCTGCCTGACTGCGATCTGGGTTTCATGTTCCGCTCGATGATGAAGTCGTTGACTGGAAAGTTCACGATGGGGAGATACTTCAATCGCGATGAGGAATCTTACGCCTCGGTTATTTTGTGGCCGGATGGAAGTGAATATGCCAGATACACAAGTTTCGACTTCGGTGGAGCGGACGCGGACTTGGCGTTTTTGAACGGGGAGTGGGACGATTCGAAATGACACTCCCTGCTAAATTTCGAAAGATCATGAAGTGGTACGGTCTCGCCGAGCCGGCAGACTGGACGGCGATCACTCCCGGTGACGTGCTTCTTGTTCCTTCAGTTGGCCCGTCGACGCTGGACAAGGTTCGGGTTTATCTGGCGTACCGAAACCTGAGTCTTCGGCAGGATCAGTCGCCGGATTACTGGCTGGGCAAGCTCGACCTTCAGACCGACGACCCGGAAGAAGCGGGTTGCCCGTTCACGGTTCTCATTGACGTGAATGAGACGTACCCGTTCACTTTCAGTTCGATCGTCGATGCGGACGGCAGGCCGGTTGACGTGCAGACGGAAACAGTCGCGTTGTGGTCGCAGGGAATGGGCGACTACAGCATCAAGGGCATGGAAGCTGACATCCAGATCGAGCGTAAGGGCGACGACCTGCCGAGTTCACTGGCACAGCGACGTGAGAACTTCGAGGCTGAGATCGGGCGGATGAACGCCCATTGCGAGTACGCGGCGATCGTGGTCGAGCATTCGTTTCGCGATTTCTGCCAGACGCACATTGGTCATGGTGCTTCGGTGAAATCGACGGCGCGGACGTGGCTGAGCTGGATGATTCGATACCCGAACGTGCATTGGGTCTGGTGCAACGGTCGGGCTGAGGCTGAGCAGGTGACGTTCTGGCTGCTGGAGCGTTTCTACTGGCACAAGCAACGAAGCGATGCACGACTCCGGCGAGACAACAAGGTGCTGAGAGATTTGAGAGAGCCGGTATGACAAACGCCTGTCAGGAGAATCGAGGTAATGGAATACGTCGAATTTGAAAACGTGACACTCATTCGGTCGACGGAGAAGGCGGGCCTGTACCGGATCGACGATCAACAGGTCTGGATACCCTGGTCAGTGATTGACGAGGGGTCTGCCGATAGAGATGGGCAGACCGGGACGATTTATGTTCGTGAATGGTTCGTTGAAAAGGAGCGGTTGTAGCATGGGCTTAAATCAGGAAATCAAGGTTGAGTTCGAGCCAGATCCGATCTCGCTATCAGCGACAATGATCGGACTGGTCGAAGCATACTTTACCATTACGGAAGCGGCCGGTTTTGGCGATCGCGAAATGTACGAACGGATTGAAACCGTCAGCTTGGAGCTACTGAAACGCCAAGTCGACAATCATCGTGATCGCCCGCTGGCTTTCGAGCAGTCGACACAGATTCTGGCGTCCGTCGGTTTGTCTGTTGCGATGGCTCTGAAGCAGCAGGCGTACGAGCATGGTCGCCGGCAAATTGCTGAAGGTAATTGATAACTCACACTCACCGCTCACAGCCGCGTACGTCGCGGCTTTTTTTACGTCTGGGAGAATCAAGGGATGGAAAATCCGAATCTGCGAACGCTACTGGCGGCGCTGGAACGATGCACTGAATCAGCGAATGGGTGGGAAGCGTGTTGTCCGGCTCACGACGACACGAATCCATCACTCTCGATATCGCAAGGGGATGACGGAAGGATTCTGCTGCACTGTCAGTCGAACGAGTGCAAGCCAGAAAATATCATGCAGGCGGCGGGGCTGTCTGCCAAAGATATGTTCGTGCCTCGCCCGTCAAATAGCTCGAATGCCGAGTGGGGCAACCTCGTCCAGGCTTACGACTACACTGACGAAGAAGGGACACTGCTGTTTCAGGTCTGCCGGTTCGAGAAGTCTCAGCGGCAGATGACCGGCGAAGACGTCGTGGTGAAGACGTTCAGGCAACGAAAGCCGGACGGCGACAACGGCTGGAACTGGCGAGTGGGCAATACTCGTCGGGTGTTGTACCAGTTGCCGAAGATTCTGGCTGAGTCCGACGATTATCCTGTTTTCGTCGTGGAAGGCGAGAAGCAGGTGCATTTCCTGGAGTCCGTCGGCCTGATCGCGACGTGCAATCCGCAGGGTGCCGGGAAGTGGAAGGCCGAGTTTGCAGAGTCGCTCGCCGGCCGAGATGTCGTTGTGGTGCCTGACAATGATCCGATCGTGACTCGCAACGGGAAGACTCATTGCACCGGTATGGAGCACGCGGAGCAGGTTGCTGACTCGCTGGTCGGTAAGGCTCGCAGCGTGCATGTGATCTTGCTGCCGGACGCTCAACCGAAGTGGGGGCTGGATGACTGGCTTCAGAATGGTCACACGACCGACGACCTGAATGAGCTGCTGAATCATGCCGAGCCGTGGGAGTTCGCGACGAAGTTGTTCGATCGTGGGACGGTGGTTGACTCTGATTCAGGACCGATGACCAGCGAGCAGTATTTCGCTCAGTTCCGGGCGACGTGTTCGCTGATCGGAATCGACGTCCTCGGCGAAATGGACAACGGCAAGATCCTCTGTTACTCGCGGGAGTACAGGAAGACGGCGGATTTCCGCGACATCTCGAAACTGAAAATGGAAGACATGCTGCAGTTCGCCGGTCCTGTCGGCGCGAGCAAGATATTCACCGGTCGCGATAATGTTCCGGCCGGGATGACGACGATGGTCGAGGTGCGAGCGGCGATCGCCAGCCTCGGTGGTTTAAGGAAGATCGAGGATTCGCTTTACGCGGCGGGAGTGTGGCAGTTTGACGACACGACGGTCCTCGTCGGGGCTGGTGAGATCGTCACGCTGAACGGCAAGTTCGACAAACTCGAAGCCGCCGAATACAACAACCGGGTCTTCGACCTGAATTCGGTCAAGCGGCCGTGGTTCGATACGAATGGGCTTGCTCAGGCGTGGGCATCGGCGACGAATCACGAGTGGTGCCAGAGCGTTCTGAATAAGGCCGAGAAGATTTTCAGCCAGTGGGCGTTTCGGAACGAGGAATTCGGGAGTCACCCGCAACTGCTGACCGGGCTGATCATGGCGACGTGGCTCCAGTCAATCTGGAAGTGGCGTCCGCAGGTCTTCATTCTGGGCGAGTCGAACGCCGGAAAATCCGTCCTGTTTCAATGTCTGGCAGGATCTGAGAGTCAGAACACGTCGGGAATCTTCGGTTCGCTGGCGATCAAGTCGTCGGACTACACAGCCGCGGCCCTGCATCAGGGGATTGGCCGATCGTCGAAGGTGGCGATCTGCGACGAATTCGAGAGCGGCGGCGAGCGAGGCAAGATTCTGAAGATGGTGCGCTCTGCCGGCCGTGGTGATTCAATTACTCGAGGTACTGCGTCGGGCAAGATGATTTCCGACTACTTGCGGCAGATGTTCTGGATGGCATCGACCGAATCTGGGTTGAAGCGGGAAGTCGACCAGAACCGTTTCGTCGTCGTCGAGCTGGTGATGAGCACCGATGTCGAGAAACGTCGCCGGTTCGTCCAGCCGTCCGACGAAGACCTGCAGAAACTCGGGCTGGAGTTGCTGGCGATCGCAATTCGTCATTCACGTCGAGCGAAGGCTCTGGCGACGTTGCTTTACACGCAGCGCCCGCCCGGAATCAACGATCGAATCTGCGAGTCGTACGCGATCCCAGCAGCGATGTATGCGTCAGGGGCAGGTTTCAACGATGCTCAGGCATACGACCATTACGTCGACCTGCTGAAATTGACCGAGCCGGAAGACGTCGAGAGCGATCGCAATCAGGTGATTTCCGACATTCTGGATTCGACGATCCGTCTTCCGAAGGGCGAGACCGATACCGTCGGCGGTCTGCTTTCCGTCGGAATCGCCGAGCATTCGCATTTGGAGAGCGTGAAAGAGCACACACTTGAAGCTCACGGGGTGGCGATCAGAGATCACCTGAACGGCGAGAAGTGCATATTCTTCTATCCTCGCTCAATCGCCCGAAAGCTCCTGAAAGACACAGACTTCGCAGATGCTCGAATCGCAGACTACCTGAAGCGGATTCCTGGATCGATTCGCTGCCGGAAATACGTCAGCGGGATTCAGGTCCGAGGCTTCCTGATCCCGGTCGCGTCGATTCCGTCGCTGGTTCGGCAGGTCGAGGAATCTCTGATTTCGCCGGTTTGAGTGTCTTCTGGCGGCGTTTTGTCTCGCCGCTGACTCAGAGCTGTCTTGCTCGCTTTCCCCCTAATACTATTAAAAAGATAGAGAGATACTGATAGCTAGCTTGATAGATATTACTTTAAGACAATAAGACAGTCTCTCTCTCCTACATACATATAACATCCTAATCCATCCTACATCCATCCATCCTATAACCATCCTACATCCATCCACCCATCCTGAATGAGAGTAGATGAGTAACACTCTAATGTATCTATATCCGCGAGTCTTGCTGTCTTTCTGTCTTGCTGGGCTGTAAAGTCATAAATCACAAGGGGTTGTGATAAGTCGGGGCGGTGTCTCCGGCATCTTTTGAGGAGTCTTTTCTTGAACTGTCCGAACAATCCATTCGAATTCGTACAGAAATCGTATATCGGGCTTCCCGCGCAGCGTTGCCAGAACTGCGGATCGCTCGAATTCGGCCGCATCGGCCGCGACCTTCACTGCCTTGCCTGCCATCCGACGTCAGCCGCCGACGAATTCCTGCGTGGGGCATACTCGGGCGGATTGCTGCGTTGGGTCGAGGGGCTACCGCCTCACGACAGCTCGCTGGCGAGCCGCTGGCTGTACGTGGCGACCGACCTCGACACATTTGACGTCGAACCCCATCAGGACGCGAGAGAGAGCCTCTGGGGGCCGATTTGGAAACTCGATTATGTCGGCCAGTGGTATCACCGCCTGTCGGTGCCGTACCTCGCGTGGATCGGCGGGCAGATTGAGCGGCTGAAGGTCGGCGCGTTTCCAGAAGACTACGCGGACGCGAAATCGCAACTGGATGCGATAGTCGCTCGTGGAATTGCGTTCGGGCAGTTGCCAACAACTTGTGTCGATGCAGGAACATGGCCTGAGAGCACGCAAACTCTCAGTGAGCTTTTCGCCGAGGCCGCAGAGATTGACGAGGTGTTTGCCTGGTCGCTGAAGTATCTGCCGCCCACACCGTTACCGATTCAGGGAGAACTGAAGTGCAATCCAGTGTCAGCGTAGAACAACTCGGGCAACACGAGCTGGTCGCGATGTCGAATTCGCTCGAAGAACTGCTCGTTCACATTTCACCGGACACCCTCGCTCACGTCCCCGACGTGCATCAGGAGCGAATCCAGAGTTGGATCGAGGGCAACCGGTTGATGCCGCGACTGCTGATTCCGTATCTCGACGAAGAGTTCCTCGTCAACGATTTCGAGCCTCGCGATCTGCCATTCGTCTCTGAAGAACTGGCTGATGCGTGCAGGTTGGCTGGAATTGCTCAGCCAGAAATTGCGGGTCTGGATACGCAGCAGGTGGAAGTGCTGCTGAATTGGATCGATACGGTCCACATGCAATCTCACCTGGCGTTCAAGAATGGGCGTCAGCCAGTGTTCACGCTCTACCCGAGTGACCAACTGGCGGTTGCTGCACCAGTCATCCCTGCGGACGAGCCGGGTGAAGTGCCGAATCCGTTCGCTGAGGCGGTTGAATCTCCTTCAGATTGGGATCAGGCAGCCACAAGGGGTTTAGATTTGGCGAGTGGCGAGGATTTCAGTGCGTCCGCTCCGGTCCAGACTGGTCCAGGGACCGACGACATTGTTGGTGAATCTGAGCCTGCACATCCCGTCGAAGTCCTCGCTGCTGCGACTGATGCTGCCTATGTGGATGAAGACGGCGATGAAGAACCGGACGAGTCAACGTCATACGAGAACGAGACTCGGGCAGAGGCCAAGCTACGACTTGAAGAGGAGATGCACTACGCGAAAGAGGCGTTGATTTCTTTGACCGGCGAATATGAAGTCGCGAAGGAAGATGCGAAATTCGCCAAAGCGAGGATGTCTCAGGCTCAGGTTAAGCTCAACGAGATCGTCAGGGAACTCGACGACGTGAATCGCGATGGCGATTGGCAGCCGCGTCTGCCGCTTGATCGTGGTGAGCAGCCAGAACCCGTTGCGTCTCCCGGAAAGGATCCGGCGCTGACGGCTGCGATTCATGAGCTGGCGAAATTCGGAGCGACAGAAAAGCAATGCGACAAGCTGGTCGATGCCCAGATTGAGACGATCAAAGAGTTTGAGGATCGGTTGGCTTCAGGCAACCCGATCACAAAGATCAAAGGCATTGGTCAGGCTGCTGCTGACACTTTCGCCGACGCTTTGGTTGGCTGGCGGAATGAGAATGGGTACGTCGCTGTCGCCAGCTAACGTCGAACATCACGGGGTTGCCGCGAGCGATGCCCCATTCAAAACACGGTAGCACGGGGCAACTCCCGTGCATGTTTTGGTTGTGTTGCAATGATGATTTCAGATTGCGGTGCGTGCCGCCAGGGAACATGGTGGGCGTTCGGTGCCCAGTTTATGAATAAAGGCGAGCACGTAATTATTTGCCCTGAATGTTGGGATGCCGGCCAACGGTGTTGGGTCAAGGATGATGGTCGATTGATTGTGTCGGAAAAGCAGCCACAGCACTCAAGGCAAGCGGTTTTGTATTGGGACGAAGGTTTAATGACGACAAAAGGCGAAGGGCTGGCGACGACGCCAGATGGTGACATCATCACTTACCCAAGTCAGGACCAGCCTGTAGCAACATAACGTCAGCCTTCACCTGTTGCCGGAGTTTGACTTTGAGTTCTAAAACCGCTGACTGCCGGCAATCCGGTGAAAGGCATTCGTTATGTTGCGTAACACGCCCACAATGAGCAGTGAAGATGAGACGCGAATACTCTACATGCTCTGCTGCGCTGGCAGCGAATTACGGCAGCAGCTTCAACCGGCGTGGCGGAAACGATATCGCAAGAAGAATTTCAGCCGGGCCGGGACCGACGTAATGAACTTTTTACTTGGATACACAGATGAAGTGTCGAGCGAGGGAAGGCAGCTGTACGAATCATTGATCGGCACGATCCGTCATGAGCGGAGCCGGGCAATATAACGCCCCGGTTAAACCGGGCACGAAAGGGAGACCATGACTACACAAACGAGCGGGCAGAGTGCTCCGGTTGACCGACCTTGTTATCCGTTGCAGGTGGTGAAGCGTCTTCGTAACTACGAGGACTGCCACGACGGGGACGTTGATGAGGCGGCAAATTTGATTGAGCGAATGCACCAGATGCTTGCGAGCGTCTACGAACAGTGCGGCAATCATCAACCACCGCGACAGCGGCACGCACTGAAGCCGACTACTCGCGATTCGATTCGAGATTTGTTGTACGGATAACTCTGAATTATATGGATTCCGGAATACAGAGTTATCTGGATTCCATATAACTCCCTGAAGACAGGTAAGCAGGGCAGATGGCGACGAGCCATTAGTCGTAAAACGACTGATTCCATACGCATCAAACTGTTCAATACTTGACTGGCTCGCCTTCGTATCTGCCATACTTCCAGTATCTGCCGGTCAGTTCTCCTGTGTTGGTATCGAAAACCAGAACGGTGTCTGGCCGATCAGATTCATCCAGCTTGACCGGCATGAATTTGTTTTTCTGCTGAGTTCCGACGTAAAATCCCAGGTTGCCTGCCAGCAGGATGCAGATGATGATCAGGGTGTATTTGATTTCGTTCATGCGTCATCTCCCCTCCATTGAGCGTTGCGTCGTCGGCGTCCGTGTTCGTCAAACCATTTCAGCAGTTTGTAGACCTCGCTGCGAGTGAAGAGTCGAGTCGGGTTACCGGTGCTCAGCGGATCCACCATTCTGCCGAGCGGCGGATCCTGATTCCTCGCGACGTTCAGGATCTGGAATTTATTCCGGTCGCAGATGTGAGTGATCTCGGCCGCACGATACAGGCGGTCTTCGAGTTCGAAGCTGGTTGCGAGCTGTTGCCCGTCGTTTCTCAGTGTCCTCTGATTTCTCGGCATCGCAAGTTTCTCCTTGAAATTGAAACGCACCCCCGTGTAATTTGGGTGCCGAAAGCCAAGCGGGAAGTCCCGCCTACCTCTCGGTGATCAATTGGTCACAGCAGAATGGACGATACTGGACTTGAACCAGTGACCTCCACGATGTCAACGTGGAGGAGACGGGTAAACCAGGCTGCACATCTGGATTTACCGGAAACTTACAGGCGGGATTGAATGCGTTCATTTATTGCGATCCCGTTAAGAGTGATCAAAGTGCCTCACGCTGGTTTGTCGACAAACTTTTCCGGCAATGTGACTATTCTCCAGGAGAGCAATCGTGGAAATTGCAGTCGCGTTCGATCGCTACTGCATGGATGCTGATATCTCGGAACGGACTCGTGAAAAACTTCGCCACCAGGCAAATCGCTGGCTGAAAATCGCTGGCGAGTCGAGCATGGCTCGGATAGACGAGAAGGTAATTATCACTTTCCGCCGAGACGCCCTTGCGAAGGGGCTTTCTGCTGCGACGATTGAGGACACGATCAGTGATTTGCTGACGGTCTTTCGGTCGACCGATGGGCTTGTTGTCCCGTCGGTCGGGAAGCGACTGAAGCGCCGAATTACGGTTCGCTCCGCTCCTTCAGTCAGCGCGATCGGCGCTGGCTACGCGGCTGCTGATACTGCTCGCTGGCCGTCGTGTCGTAACGGTCGGACTCCCTCGTTCGACGACGTCTCAAATGGTGACGTGTGGCGTGGGTTTCTCGTTGTCGGATATTACACCGCATTGCGATTAGAGGATTTGTGCGCTCTGGAGTGGTCGGACGTTGGTGACGATGGGAGTATCTGCACGGCTGCTGGAAAGACGGGGCATGAGCATCGGTTCCCGGCCTGCTCGATCGTAAACGATGCCTTGTCACCATTGCGGGCGATCAAATCAGACCGCGTTTTTCCGTTTCCGAAATGGTCTGCCCCTCGTATTCGCCGTGAGCTGGCTCGCCTGCACGTCGACCTGGCACCGCAGGCGTTACGCCGATCCTCGATCACCTCGTGGGCGTGCTCGTCGCCCGAAGCCGGCCGAATCGTGCATGGGTGCGGCCTCGGAGTGTTGCGGCATTATTACCAGACGGATCGAATACTCGCAGAGGCGTTGCAACGGTTTCCCTGGCCGGTTGAGATGCGGCCACCCGGCGAGTCGTCGTGGCGGCGCGACCAGCAGGATCAGTTGCTCGCCGTCATCGAGACGATGAAAGACGATCGGCTGGCAGACATTCTGAGGATTGCACGATCACTCACTGGCTGAGTGCGAGTACGTCAGCGTTGGTGCCTCGACGAAGCCAATCCGCCTGACTCTCAATGAGCGTTTCGCATTCAGCCGCAGAGTAGCCAGTAATTTCGGCGACTCGTTCGAAGTCGACAGGCTCGTCATCGTTACCGAGGGCTGCGATTGCTCTTTCGACGGTTCGACATTTTGGTCTCACACTGCGACTCTGCCAGTCGAGCCGACGTAGTTCGTCCAGGAATGCTCCGCGAATTCGGCTGCCGGCAATCGTGGTGAACTTGAGGTTCCGCGAGGCGTCGAAGCGGTCGATACAAGCAATGAGAGCGATGACACCAATCGAGTAGAGGTCGTCGCTGTCAATCAGGTTTGTTGGGATTCGTTTGGCGGTCTGGTTCGCTAGGTGCTGAACGAATGGCAAATACCATTCGATCAGCAGGTTCCGGTTCTGGTCACTTGGGTTCATTGTCCAGCGAAACCACAAACCCTGTTCTCTCGGTTTTCCGTTCATGTCTGGCTCCCGTCCTTGAAATCGCATGGCATTGTGATGATAGACGTGGGGCCAGTCGTGACGGAAGCCCAAAGTGGTTTCTGACGTTTACAGGGAGAGTGCGATGAGTGCCGTTATTGCTCTGATTGTGAAGTTTCTGCCGCTGCTGTTGCAGATTCTGAGTGTGCTCTTTGGTGGTGGGGCGGCGATGTCTCACTCTGTCCTGCAGGGTGGTGAGGCTCCGATGGCGATGTCGAGCGGCACATATCTCACCTATGTTGGTGGGTATGGTGCAGCGTCGATTCTCTCACTTGTTTCGTCCATCGTGATGAGCCACTTCAATATCAAGCGGGAAGCGAGTCAGGTTGATTGGGGCGCGACGATCGCCGGGCTGAAGGGTGTGAATGTCACCGCTCTGATTCAGTTGGTGGCTCGCGTGTTCAAGCTGGTGTCGGCTGATGCGGAGGCTTCGCGGCTACTCAAGGAAGTGTTCGGCGTCTCTACGACTGCGACGATTCCGCTCAGTCAGGACGACGTGATTCAGGCACTGCTTCAGCGGGTGGGTAAATCATGAGATTGCTCGTCCTTATCCTGCTGCTGGCTGGCTGTCTGCCGCCAGTCCCTGTTCCGCCCGAGCCGATTCCGCCAGGTCCGACGCCGGGTCCGGTTGTTGATTCGGCCTGGGTGATTGTGATTGAAGAGTCGGCTCATCGGACGCCTGCCACCGCCGAGGTCATACGTTATTTGCCATCGTCCGGGCTTGCGTTCCGCGTGTACGACGACGACTCCGAAGACGCTTCTTCTTATCTGTCTGCTGTCAGTGGGATTGATCTGCCTGCCCTGCTGGTGCTCGACAAAGATGGCAAGCTGATTCGTGCGACTGGTCTGCCAGATTCGGTCGACGGCCTGAAGCGGCTACTCGGCGAGGTGACCAGCCATGAGTGAGCTGAAGACGATCATTGTCAACGGTCGCAAGCGAAAGCTCGGAACGCTGAAGCCTCCGGCGGGATTCGTGTCTTCGCTTCCGGTGTTTGAGTCCGCCGTTGAGCCGCTCGATGATTCGACTCTGACTCGTATCGCGAAAAGCAATTCGGCAACCGGTCGGACGATGTTCGACTCGTCGTGGATCATGGATCAGGGGCAGTACGGATCCTGCAACGGCTGGGCGGGTGCGTCTGCGTTGTCTCGTGCTCGCGTTCGTCGCGGCTTGAAGCGTGTCAATCTGTCTGGCGCTTATCTTTATTCGCTGATCAATGGCGGGCGAGATAATGGCTCGATGCTCGACGATGGAATGCGAACACTTCAGTCTCGCGGCTGCGCGACACTGGATTCAGTTAAGTCGAATCAAATTTACCCATCGAAGTACGACCGCAGGACGGCGGATCGTGAAGCGGCGAAGCACAAAGCCTTCGAGTGTTATCAGATCAGCAGTCGAGAAGGGTTATGGACGGCATTGGCTCTTGGGTTCGACGTGGTTGTGGCGGTTCATGCGGGAAATTCGTTTTCGAACATCGACCGAAACGGGATTGCTGGAGTCAATAACGGCAACGGCAATCACGCGGTGATGGCAGATGGATTGCTCTATGCGGGCGGTGAGATCGTTGCCGACGGAGCAAACTCATGGGGGACTCGCTGGGGCGATCGTGGTCGAATGCTGCTTCGCTGGAAGCACTTCGAACAGACGATTGGCGTGCATTCGTTCTACGCAATTCGCTCGTCAACAGACGGCGATGATGGTCCGCCGAGGGTTCGCCGATGACGTTTGCCGAAATCGAACAGTCTGCCCGCGTTGGCGACTTGGTCTTCTTCTCCGGCCAGCGGTTGTTCTCCTACTGCATCCGGTTCTGGTCTCGGTCGGAGTGGTCTCACGTCGGCATTGTGGTGCGCGAGGCTGATCCTGATCTGGATGTCGGAGTGCAGGTCGTCGAGAGCCTCGAAGGGCATGGCGTACAATGCGTGCCGCTCCGCGTCTGGTTTCAGGATCGCGGTCGGCTGGCGTTGGGGCGAGTCTCACTAAGCGGCGATCTTCGTCTCGCGATGGCCCGTCACGCTTCGTCCCGACGTGGCTGCCGTTACGCATCGCCCTGGCAGTTCGTTCGGTCGTTCAGCGTTTGCTGGTCGCGGTTGCATCGAGCGTTCGGTCTTTCCGACGACCGTGATCCCGATCGTTATTTCTGCTCCGAGCTGGTTGCCGAAGCAGCGTTTGCCGTCGGTGTCTCGCTGCCGAAATCTCCCGCTCGCATGTATCCCGGCGACGTGGCTGACCTGCCGTGCGTGCGTCTTTCCCCCTCGATTAAGGTGCCGTAATGAGATACTCACTCGCTTTCCTCTTCCTACTCTTCGCTGGTTGTGATCCGTCGCAACTGGTCCCGAATCAGTCACCTGCCGAGGTCGTTGTGAATCCAGCTTCAGGTGGTGGCGGTACTATCGAGCCGGCAGAGATTCCGATTCACGTCACTGTGCAGGTCGAGCAGCGTAAGGTTCCAGACATCGGCCAGGGACAGGATCACAAACTCTGCGTCAACTGTGGCTGTGCTGATCCATTCGCGGCGCAACCAAAGCCCATTCAACAGCCTGCTCGAGACATCAGGCCGGTCGTGAAGTGCTACACGCAGCCGGGGAGTGATGCCTGGTGTACTCCGTGCCGGCAGTCGCACGCGGAACTTGATCGTGCGGAGCGTGCTGGGACGTTGCCGTTCCGGGTCGAGCGAATTGAGCTGGATATTCTGCCACCGCGAGTGGATTCGATTCCGTATTTCGAATGGTCCAACCGGGTCGGCGGCGCTGAGGCTTACAAGGGCTGGGCGGATCTCGACACGTTCGTTCGGCATTGGAAGCGTACGCAAAACTGAAAGGTGTGTACCCGTGCCGAGTCCTTCGCAATCGAAAAGAAAAGTCAGGTCTGACGTGTCTGAATCGAGCGGTCAACACGAGGTTACTCGTCACGAATTTAATGAAGTGCGTCGCACCGTCTCTGAAATGCAGGGTGCCATATCTACGCTCCTCGAAGTGTCTCAATCGCAAGAGCGTGCAATCACCAAAGTCGACCAGTCGATCGCTCAGGTCGTCGAACAGATTAACTCGCTCGCCAGGATGCAGGCCGCTTCTCAGGGCGCGAGCGGTACGATTCAGGTTTCCAATCTCTGGCATGGTCTGGGATTTGTCGCGACGTTTGCCGTAGTCCTCGGCGGCATCATCATGTTTGCCATTCGTGCCGAAATGACTCACGCGAACTCGACGGTGCAGCACAACGCCGAAAAACTAAAAGCACTGTCGATCGACATCGCCGCACACGTTAAGGACGGCCACCCTGACCGCGTTGTCGCGCTGGTGAACAGGCTCAGCGATCAGCTCAATCGTCATGAGTCCTCTGATGGGCACCCCGAAATAACTTCGCGAGTCAGCAGCCTGGAACAGACGGTGCAGGCAAATCACCTGGAAAACGAAACTCAGCATCGCTGGATCGCTGACATCATCGGTTTGCAGGCCGATTGGGAATACAGAACTCGCGGGCTTGAGGTGATGGGTCCGCATCATCGGCCGCTCAGTGGCATTGGCGACCAGTCGGTGAAGGGCAAATGAGCAATTGGCGCGACCTCACCGAAAGACTCGACGGGAAAGCACCGCCTGGCGCCACTCGGTCGCCGCTCTGGTCGAAGATTCGTAACGAATTCCTGCGAGGGAAATGCTGTGCGGTCTGCG
>Ga0208767_1000678_pt1 | contig 28193 bp, 26 predicted proteins | sample VirMetDEL_Mar_21_FD_184514 | JGI IMG/M metagenome (GOLD analysis project Ga0208767, IMG submission 184514) | Aqueous microbial communities from the Delaware River and Bay under freshwater to marine salinity gradient to study organic matter... | ecosystem: Environmental > Aquatic > Marine >... | reverse complement strand
ATACATCAAATATACGAAATTATTTCTTATCAAGCAAACTTTTGTATAGTTTTTCTAATTCACTACGTTCCTTATCGGTCATATAGCGAGGTTTACTACCCCTATTTAACTTTTCCCATTGTTCGGGTGTAACTGTATAATGTAATCCCATACTCTTAACTTACAAATTGATTGGTAGGAATCTCAATTCCTTTTTGTTTCTTAATCTGATAGAACACATTGAAGAATGCTTTGTAAACCTTTCCAGCATGCTCCAAATAATCAGAGTTAGGATTCTTCCACATTAACTGACCACCACTCATATGATGTTTGTTCACTATCTCAATCTCATACCCATTGAGAAGTTTGTTAACAATCTTTTGTTGAGCGGGAGTAAATTTAACACCCTCAATCGCTTTTTGAAATTCTTCTATCTTATTCATATCTCTCATTCTTACACTACTAAAGTACGAATAATAGTTGAGATATCCAAATTTCTAATGTTAAATAAATGTTAAATTTTGTTAATGGGTTATGGAGTATAATATTCCAAAAAGTCCAGCAGTTTGCTTTTTAGATTGGGATACTGTTCTGAATAGAGTTCGGTTGTACGTTTGTTCGTATCAAATACACCAGATTCTTTAACATTTCCCATTTCATCCAATATATCATAAACAGGTCCTTTGATTTTCCACTTCAATTTAAAACCCACCCAGATTGGAGCTGCTAATCCATCTTTTGTTCCAATTTTAGCGTAATCTTCTTGTGATAATTCTAAAACTCTACCATCGTTCTGCTTATATCCAAAATATCTTTCGAAATAAGCTCGTTTTGTATCTTTATCTGTAATTTCTTCTACATTTTGATTTGGAATGAAAGTTTTTTTGATATCAACTTGCTTAACTCTATCGTACTCATAGTTTGTTGCGATATCAATACCCATATCATTAACTGAACCAATACTTTCTACATCGATATATGGTATTAACCTTCTGGACTTGCCTTCAACGAAGTTTGATTCAGAAAATACCTCACCCGTAACATATTTGTGATATTGCCCCACATATTCGGTGGTATCCAAATACATCCACTCACCACCATTGGTAATCAAACCATTGGTAATTTGTGCTTTTGAGTAATATACCCTACTACGTTTGTATTCACCTTGTGCCATTATTGCATCCTCATTACAGTGTTTATTGAAGTCTCCCAATCACCCTGCCCATCAAAAGTATGTTCAACACCAGTTATACTGAAGAACGCATTTTGCTTATATACTGATGGTATTCTATCGGTTGTAATATTGGCTAAATATGGAATTCCCCAAATCCCATCCAAAGTAATACTTAGGTTCAAAACAAACTGAATTTCCCCATATCTACCACCATCTTTTAATTTTGAATCAGTAGCACAATTTCTTAAAATATAGTTTCTACACGCCTCTTTATACGATGAAATTTTGGCATCATCAAACCCATCATTACCATATTTTAATCTGATTTTTTTTAATTCCGGTTCATCTGGAGGTGAGCCTCCACCAAACTTTGGCGGGGTTGGGCATTTCGAATTAAATGGTGTTTTTACACCACCAGCCAACTGTCCACCAATTACACTCGTTCCCTTTGTAATGTTTGCGGGGGTAGCAGCAATCATCATATCAGTATCAAAATCAGAATCCAACGATATTGCCCTCGTTATACACTCATCACCCATTGCTTTAAATTCATATGGTTCTACTTTAGATACCGTTACTGCTTTTTTGTTTCCAAGAAGTAATGTCATTGGCGTTTCGGTATTAACTATCTGGTTTGGTCCTAGCATATTACCGTTCACATCAGTTGGGATAAGTTGTAAAGAAATCAAACCACCTGTCAAATCCTCCAATTCAGCAAAAACCGCTTTTAAGTAATCAACTACTTTTGGGTTCATTTTTACACCACTTTTATATCCAGCCTTTCGTGATAATTCCATATACTTCTCATTTAAGAACTGTATTGATACTGCTATTTCACCCACATCAGTTGTGCCACCACCTCCTACTACACTACCCCATTTTGAGAAATTTTCTGCGTAATTACCTTCGTACCAGCTATCATCATTAGGGTCGCCATAATTACTTTGATTACCCGGAAGTATAAATTTTCTCGGGTCTGCACACCCAATTGCTTCTATTTTAGGCCAAGTTCCTAATTTACCCTCAGCGAGTTTGTATGTGTATATACTATCTGGATTTTTAGTGGACTGATAATTTATAAAATTTAATAGATGTTCGACAGTCGTATATCCTACATACACTTCAGTATCATTGAGGTAACCAGGAGCAGTTATAATTTCCGCAGCATAATAATATCCCGTTCCCCAAGGGTCTCTATGTGATTTATAAACCAATTTATTATTTCCTATATCATCTACCGAATCTGGCCCTTCATCATCATCAAGACCAAATGCTCTACGGAATCCTTTTTGTAATCCCTTTAAGAAATCAGCCTGCGGGTCCGACTCTGCATCTGCATCACCGTCCTCATCTTTTTCAATACCACCCATATCATCAGCTGACCACAATCCTGCGGCTGACATACATTTTATATTACAATCAAATGAACCATCATCTGCCATTGAGAATCCAAAGTTATATACATTCGCTGTTACTTTACCAACGTTAGCTCCACCAGAGTATCCTTCCCAACCAAAATTAAATTCAACCTCAGCACCCACTCTGAAGTAACACGCATCAATAGCTTCTAATTGTGCTTGAGTGTAACACGTAAAACTGGCTTCAATTTCGTATATGAATGAATCAGCATAATCTTGTGCACCTTGATTACTGATTTTAACCGATTTTAATTGTGGTTTAAATCTACGAACACCACCTTCGGTTTCGTACAAATCAATATGAGGCCCTCTAAGTCCAGGGTCGCCTATCTTCTGGCCACCTGTGGAACAAAATACCGTTGTACTCTTACCAGTACCCTGCATACTAACCCAAGCATATTTCTGATAGTTCCATTTTACGTTCTTACCTGAAACATATGCTTTCCTAGCATCCAATTCGGTTTTCTGTGCCCCGTCTATACTTTTCTCAAAACTAAGTGCCATACTTTTTTACTATTATTGGTTTAAGTTATTGTATTCTTCAACGATTGATAAGTGGTCATATGGTATCCGTAGTTGAATACCAATTGGAATATTTAAATCACCCTTACCCAAATTGTTTGCTCTAGCCAATATCCACCACAATCTAGCATCTTGATAGTATTTGTGGGCTAGATTATCTAATCTATCACCCTGTATGGATATGATATATCTATCCTTTGAATTTCTTTTCATTTCAGGATATCTTACGGTTTTTCGGTATCTCTTACCATTTTCCGTTTTAAGTACTTCTATGTATTCGTATCTGTTAGCCATATCTTATCCCAAATCGTAAACGTTAGACATTGCATATTGTGGAATCGCATCATCTAATATCTTCATTCCAATTGCCACATCAATACCCATTGAAGCTTCTTCATCCACATCCCAAGGTACTTCATCAGAGAATGTGTATGATAGCGATTCAATGAATGATAATTTATTCTTCCAAAGATTACCCAATGTGAATGTAACCAAAGTACCAGTATACCCCTTTGTACCATAAGTTGGCATCGTCATCGATGATAATCTTTCTAATTTTGTGTATAGTGGTTTTAACTCTGCTTTTGATGTGGGATACACCTGAAAGTTAAAACTTAAACTTCTCTCAAACGTAGAATATTTGTATGCCTGGTCAGCTCTACCATTATATTTGAACGAATCCCAAGATGGTGAGAATGTTTCTGTAATACCACTCACAGCACCTCTGAATTGTATTTGGGAGCCACCACCATAAACATTAAATAGTAGTTTAATTAAATCATTTTGTGCTTCAGCACCAATTGCAGATGTTTGTACAGCATCACTTGATAATGATTTAGTTCTATCACTTCTATCTGTACCATGTGCTGGCGCAGATGGGAATCCTACACGAGCTTCTATGTTATCGTTTGTGTAGTTTTGGTTATCAGCTCGCTTCTTTCCATTACCATCATAAAGATTTCTGAAATCGTTGAACGTCGTATCACCAGCAACTCTTTTTGGTATCTTACCATATGAGATTGTTTCGTAGTTTTTTATGATTTCTGCGGCCGCTGTATTCTTTTCTAATGGGTGGATAGTACCTTCAGTATTTTTAGTATTATTCTTAAAAGAATCTGGTAGGTTGTTTGCATTTAATCCTAACTCAGTATTATCTGGTTCAAATGGAAGGCCTGGCAAACCTGATTGATTAGGTCCACCCTCAGTTGGATTATATTGGTTTTGGGTTGTATATCCGCTAAATAAATCTGGAAGTGTACTTACATTTCTAGATGGTAATAACCCATTCGGAATTAACCCATATAATGAGTTAGGGCCGCCCGTCCCAAGAGCTAGAGTATTAAATTGTTCACCAACAAATTTACTCGTACTGATTGTGTTAGCTGCTATTGTAAATGTTTCATTGTACAATTGTATCAATCGGTTTCCAGTAACTGGAACACCAAGGGTTACATCATCAATATGAGTTAATTTCTTACCTTTTTGTGTTGCGCTATAAGTTTCAACTTCAGGGTCAAATGGAGTGAATCCGTGTCTCTTTGGTCGTAATCCAACAAATCCACCAATTGCGGATGCGATTGTGTTAATTGGAGTCCAAGTTTTAGTTAACCTCTTACCGGTCAATGTTTCCACATTTGGATTAGATGCTTGTAACCCCAAATTTTTGATTCCCCACAGCAATCCATTTACAGAAATCATCCACTTACCAAGTCTAACAGCATCTACTACCGACCTATCAACTGCAGTAACAATACCACCTCTAACCAACCCGTCATCGACTGGGAATCCAAATCCCCACTTTTGTGGTTCACCTTTATCAATTGGCTTTCGTTGAATACCTCTCATAATCAATGGATGTGCGAACGCAGCCGTTCCTAAATTAAATGCATCATCTCTAAGATTATATTTGTGATACATTTCATCTAAGAATGAAGGTGAGTTCTTCATCTCATGTAATTTGGATATGCTTGGATTTGTTAATTCAGTATCTACATAATACTTTGTATCAAAGTTATATCTCTGAGTCAATCCAGTTTCTTTACCCACCTTAAACTTACCATATCCAGCTCTGAACGATAATCCGTTAAATGCCCCACTAAAGTTACTATATAATGAACTTACATTATCAAACTGAGTATTATCGGGATTTATACCAACAAATTTGGTTTTAGTTTTATCAGTAAAGTTCTGAGTAAACCCAATTGCCTTATCGTTTGTAAACATATCCACAGATGGTGGAGTAACCGCCTGCTTATCTTTGTTGTTTGGGGTTTTGAAATTCTTTGGAGTCGTTTCACCTAAGAACTGTGCACCTAAATTCATATCACTTGGAGTAGTTTCACCTAAGAATTGTGCCCCCAAATCCATATCGCTTGGAGTAGTTTCACCTAAGTACTGAGATTGATTATTCATCTCAGTTGGAGTTGTTTCTCCTAAGTACTGAGATTGTGGTGCAGCTGAATTTGGTGTTGTTTCTCCTAAATACTGTGATTCATTGTTCATCTCAGTTGGAGTTGTTTCTCCTAAGAATTTTGATTCTGGTGCAGCTGACTTCTGAGTAGTTTCGCCTAAGAATTTTGATGTATTATCCATAGGAGTTGGGTTGGTTTCACCCAAAAACTTAGATTGTGGTGCTGCTGATGTAGGGGTTGTTTCTCCGAGATAATTTTCGGAATTATCCATTGTTTTTGGTGTTGTCTCCCCTAAGAATTTCTCAGAATTATCCATTTTAGATGGATTCGTTTCACCTAAAAATCTCTCCGATGTATCCATACGATTTGGAGTAGTTTCCCCTAAAAACTGCTCTGATGAATCCATTTTTGATGGGGTTGTTTCCCCTAAGAATTTTTCTGAGTTATCCATCGCTTGTGGATTTGTTTCACCTAAGTAGTTTGGTGAATTATCCATCTTCTCTGGTGTAGTCTGACCTAAATATCTTTGTTCCAAACTCATTCGAGTCGGTGTAGTTTCGCCTTTGAACTTCTCTGAGTTATCCATAGGTGTTGCTGATGTTTCGCCTTTGAACTTATCACCCTGCTGAACTTTATTTGGGTTTACACCCTCTTTATTTGTTGTTGTTTGGGAACGTGGGATTTTCGGCGCTGAATCTACCAGTGAACTCAATGGTGTTTGGTTCTGGTTTGATTTTATATCCTCTCTCTTTTTAGATTCCAAAGGTTCTTTCTTTGGCATTCTAAACTTGGACAAATCCGATTTCATATCTTTCAGTGCCATTAGCTAAATCCTCTTGTTGATACACTCTGTCTACTTTGTACTCTTGTTATCTTCTGTACTGCTTTACCATCGATGTTTAGTACAATAGGTTGTGCTTTAATATCACTGCGTAACCCTTTTATCTCTTCTAATAATTCTGCGTTACCACCACCACTACTATCTGAACTCTCAGAATCACCGCCACCCATTCCGAAGAACTCACCAAGACCCATTAATGTAGGTGCTAGAGCTGCCAATCCAGCTATTGCACCGAATATTGGTATTGCGAGTAATCCCGCACCAGCAACTGCTACCAATCCACCACTTATAGAATATAATGCGCTTGATAATTGGAACATTGGTGATACTAAATCACCCATACCACTCATAGATTCGGTAACTATCGACATATTATCTGCCACCGCTGCCAACCCATCACCAGCATCTTTAACTCCTGGTCCAACTTTTGATAATTCTACTATTTGGTCTACTAATCCACCACCAAACCAACTAGCAAATGCACCTACTAATAATGATGCTGAGAATGCCAACATACCAACCGATGCCAGCATCAAAGCAGGTCCTAATAGTAACAATCCTGCGATTGCTTCTGGTGTTATCGCACCTAACATTGTTACAAATCCATCGGCTATTGCCTGAATGATTGGTGGAACTGCACTCATAACACCTACAATAACATTACCAAATGCCTCTATTAATGGTGATAGCAAAGATAATGCGAATGCGAATGGAATCATAGCCGCACCTAATGCTGCCATCAATCCAATACCAATTAATACAAACACAGCCGTACCCGGATTACCAAATGCTGCTAAACCAGCGGCTAATGCTGTAAAGTTTGCTTGAATTATAGGTCCAGTTGCTGGGATGGACATGAATGCTAAGAATGGAATTGCTAATAGTCCTACCGCAAGTGCCGGTCCCACTAACATCATTGTTAATGCACCTAACGCACCTTGTGGCATTTGAGCCAAACCTCTACCCAAACTTCCAAAATTTTCTTCCAATGCCTTTAGTTTAACTTTACCCATAAACAATAGGAATGGGATGGATGGAAGTGCTATAACAAATGCTGGCCCTGCTAATGCAACTACACCAACACCTGCTAATACTTTAGCATCACCCATTTCTCTTAAACCATCGGCTAATGATTTTAATCCACCACCACTACCTTGTGCGGCTTGACCTGCTTGCCCTCCGGCATCTTGTGTAGATTCCATTCCTGGAACTCCACCACCACCGCCACCTTTTTTCTTAAATGGATTCAGATTACCAAGACCTGTACCTCTACCCTGCATAGTATTTAGGATAGCCATTTGTGCGATGTATGCAATCAATCCAGTAGTTGCTTCTTTTAAACCACCAGGTACTCTTTCCCACAGTTCCATTGCGGTCGATGCGGCATCGGCTAGTGGGCCAGATTCGGTAACAGTTGCACTTTGAATTTGAATCATCTCTGCTAACTTATCAGCACTCACACCAATAGCTTCCGCATATACCTCTTGCCCACGTGGTCCGAGCTCGGCGAATTGTTCAGCGGACATCTTGGTCTGTTCTATGGCTTTCTGTAGTGCTTTCTCGTCGCCTGTTCTCTGATACTCTAAAGCGGCTGCCTGCATAGCACCCATACCCTGAATTTGGTCTTGTGTTAACTTACCCTGTAACATCACTCTGGCTTTAGATTGAGCTTTCATAGTACTTTCGATATCCATCATATTATTAGCAATATCCTGCATATCTGAAAGGTGTAATCCTTGCTTACTTAGTTCGATTGTTTTTTTAGCGAGTAACTTTATTTCTTTTTCGGTTAGTCCCACTATTCGTCTCTGCTGAGCTCCTAAATCTTTGAATACACCACTCGCCATCACACCCGCATCTTTAGCCATATTTTTGATGTCGGTAGTTAGTTGTTGAGAATCACCTGTAGCACTATCAAATGATTGTGCTAACTTAGCTGCATCTTCACCACCCACACCAAATTTAGTCATTTCTGCCATTGCGTTACGCATATTGTTCGTTAACCCAGCAGTTGTACCCATTGTTTCTGCAAAATCTTTAGTTGCTTGATTCAACTCCTCTACACTAAATCTAGAAAAAAGAATCTCCGGTGATAGGTTTTTGATTCCCTGAAGCATTGCTTGCCCACCATCCATACCCAATTCTTTATTTAGTTCTGATGCGAATCCAATTGTGTTTTGAAATGCTGCTCCAATCTGTTCAGTTAATCCTTTGAATAGAGCCATAGCTGCAGCAATACCAGTACCTGCTTTGAGCATATCACCCATAGTACCTAAACTGGTGTATAGACTATCATTAGCATCTTCGTAATACCCATTTATTTCATCAGCTAAATCTTTACGCTGTTTCTCCTGCTTAACTAACTCTTCGGCATCCTCTAATTGTTTAAGTAGTGCGATGCCAATATCTTTATTAACACCCTTATACTTCTCAATTATCTCATTTTTCTTTTCTTGTATTGATGTGAGTTTTGATTCCAAGGACTTCTGACCTTTTATCTCATCTATCAACTCCTTTTGAGCAGTGGTTAGATTTCCAGTCTTTGTAATCCTATCTTGCAATATGGCAGACAGATTTCTTTGAATCGCCTCTTCACCTTTTACAGCTGCGATTCGTTTTTGTGTATCTTTATTGAAATCTTCTGCCATTTATAAACTCAAATTATAGAGATGTCTGATTCCAGTCTACTGGTTTTATGTTGTATTTTTTAAGGATTCTCTGATACTCTGGGTCTTGAGTAAGCTTTTCAAGTTCCTTTTCTTTGTTCTGCTTTTTGATATTTTTGAAAAACCTATCAATAAATCCTTCAGATAACCCTTGGTTTCTGAAATGTTCTGTTAAATTTGTTTTTGTAAGTCTAGCCATATTAGATACTCCGTTTGTTCTATATAGTATAAATATAGAAATACCCAACAAAATTGTTGGGTATTCATATTATCTTCTTCTTGATTTTGCTTTCTTCATTTCTTTATCATGTGCCTTCTTTTCAGCTTCTTTAAATTCTACAATTTTAGTAATGTAGAATGTTCTAGCCCAAACAGGCATATTATAAACATCATTCCATGTAAATCCACCATTTCCGTGATAAATTAAATCAAAAAGTTGTGAGTGAAGATGCTTTCTGTAATTAGGATTTAGGCCAAAAAAACCCGATATCCATCGGCAGTAGCATCTCTCTCCTTTCCCCGGTTTCCTCAGATATAAATTCATATGTTAAATCAACATCTGGAACAACTGTATTTATGTACGCTCTGAGGGCCCTTGAGTCTACCGCAAATAATTCGTTATCCACAAATTCGTTTATTAGCTTCTGGTCGGTTTCACCATCAACTGATGTGATTGTGTTTTTTAACCTCGTCGTAAGTTGCCTGTCGGTTGTATCTTTCATCCGGCGAGCGGCTTTCTTAGAATCCTCTAACTGATGTTTGATTTTTCGCTCCTTACTTTCAGTTAATGCCGAAAATGTAATCTTTCTTTTGGATTGTGGTAACTCAAACTCAAATTCATTTTTGTTTAGTTCGGTTTGATTTGAACCATCGTACTCAACTGCTTCGAATTGAGTTAAATCAATAACATCTTTTTGCTTATTTCCTGGTGAGGTTGGGTCATCAATCTCAACTTCGTAATCCTTACCATAACCTAAGATTCTGGCGGCAATCATTACTGCGTTCTTATCACCCATTGTGATATCAACGTATTTGACCGGCTTACCTTCACCATTTGAAATAATTAGGGATTGGAACAATCGGTCTAATACCGAACCATCTTTGATATATGACTGTGTTGTAAGGATATCCTCTTCTTTTGCGGTCATATATTTCATTTCCACTTTTCCTGATGAAAGTGGATTATCCTGTGGGTATATCAACCCTCTGGATGGTAACTCTACGATTTCAGTAGGGAACTTATAATCAGATACCTTCTGTTGTTCGTATTGTTGTTTAGCCATCTCCACCATTTCCTGATTGGAAGTTGGTGCAGTGTACTCATCTTGTAATTGCTTTTCTGTGCTCATAACATTACTCTTTGTTTTAAAACTATATTAGTGGTTAACCGTATATAAATATGTAACTCTGGATTTATAAGTGAAAAAACCCCAACATTTATGTTGGGGTTCTCAATTACCAATTTGTAATTAGTAGTATAATCCGAAAATTAATATTGTAGTATTGCGTAATCGTATGTAAGTGTCAAATCTACAGTTGCTAAATCTTCACCTGTGTAATCCATATCTGAGAACTTAGCCGTTTGGATGTAAGCTCCCTTCAACGTCCACTCTTCTACTTTATCACCAACAGGACCCAAACTGTTAAATGTGATATCCTTCTTGTAGAAATCAGAGTAACCGTCTCTACCAGTTACAGATTCGTGATGTAAACGTACCCACTCCATTGCGGCTTGTGCTGCTGATGGAACTACTGGGTCGTACAATGAAATTGCTAAATCACTCCACTCACTTCTACCCTTCACGTATCTTCTAACGTTAATGTGGTCAATGGTAACTTTACCATTTGTTATCTCAGGTCTGTTGGCCGCTTTCACTAAGTACGCTGGAATTCCTTCGATGTACATAATGAACCTGTTCGACATCTTCGGTTCGAATGATGTGAACATTACTTCTGTTGGGTCTAATAATTGTGCCATTTATGTCTCCTATTATCTCTTTCTAATAAATATAGTTCTTTTCAAAAAAGTATTTAGTCCCCCCAAAATTTTCGGGGGAACTAAATTATCTTTCATTTACTCTGGAAATGCTGCCCCAGTTGGTAATACATTGAAGTCAAGAACTATGAATTCCGCTGTCTTAGCTGGTTGTAAGAAAATCTCACCCACCATAACGTTTCTATCGATTACGTCTGGTGTGTTGTTAGTTTCATCCATTACAACACGGAATGCGTATAAACCTTGTCTTTGTTGGATTGATTCCAAGTAAGGGTTAACGATTGATAAGAATCTGTTTCTCGTAGCCGCTGTGTTGTTTTCGAACACTAAGTAACGAGTTGAAGAAGCGATGAACTTCTTAACAGCAATTAACAATCTTCTTACATTGATTCTATCCAATGCTGATGGTTTAGCTTGTAGTGTTTTCTGTCCGAATACCGTAACACCCTGACCTGGGAACGTAGCGATTGGATTCAATCTACCTTCGTAAAGTGTATCTCTCTCAGTTCTTGTCAAACGTGTCTTAGCTTCGATAACTGAAGTTAAACCACCTCTATTCAAACCTGCTGGAGCGAACCACTCAGCGGCAACCTGGTCGTTAAATGCGATAACGCCTGGTAGAACTACTGATGGTGGCACCCATACTGGTTTGTTCTTATCTGTGTTAAGAATCTTAACCCAAGGGTAGTAAGATGCTACATAGTTTGAATCAAATGACTGAACTGCGTTAGTTGCAGTTGCGATTGAATCGCCCCATGCGGATGCATCCATTACAAAGAATGTATCTTGTCTATCTTCACACATATCTTTAGCGAATGTGGTTACTGAAGAGTGTAATCTGTGGATAAGACCAGGGATTACCAACATATTGATATCAAACTCATCTGGGTTAGATACTGAATTGATTGCTTTTCTAAATGCCACAGTACCTGTTGCTGTGTTTGAAGAACAATCCCATCCTTGTGTGTTTCCTGCAATGATATCATTACCAGTCTTAACAACTCTGTTTGGTTTGTATCCATCAAAACCACCTTGGAATGGTACTAAGAATTTCTTAGCTGATAATGTTCCGCTTAGTGCTACAGATACACCAGCCGATTCATCACGACAATCACCTAAGTAGAATGCAGTACCTACAGTAGCAGTTGCCGAATCAGGTGTTGGTGCTAAGAAGTTTAAGTTATCAGTTGTAGCGAAATCAAAGTTATATCCTAAGAATGCCTTCTCATTGTAAGATGCGTTGATTGATTGTGATACAACGTATGATGGGTTTGGTAATGCGAACTTACTTCCATACGGATTTTGTAGTGCTGCGAATCCAAATGGTACTAATGATACATCGATACCTTTGTTAGCAACAGCAGTTGATACTTCAACTCTGATATTTGCTGAATTGTTAGGGTAATCACCATTAGTTGATAATTTACCATTTGCATCAACAGTAATGTACTTATCACCAATCACTCTTGCGATATAGTTTGGTGAATCAGGGTCTAAGTTAACATTTTGGAATGATTCTACTAAGTTAGGTCTGATATCTGAATCAACCACACCTACGAATGGAGTTCCACTAATTTTGTCTTGGTCTACTCTTCTAACCACTACAGTGAATGAACCATACTCAGAACCTGCAACAGTTCCAGCTGGTTTGATATCTTGGATACCCACTTTGAATTCGTAGTTAGTTGGATTACCATGTGATAACGTATGGAACTTAACTAAGTTAGTTGTGTTACCACCAACTTTTTGTGAAGTAATCCAAGGAGTAGCTGCTTCAGTATATGCTTTTGAGTAATCAATATCTTTAGCAACATCAATTGTTACTACAGGAATCTCACCACCCATTGCAAATGAAGCAGATTGGAATGTTTTGAAGTTTGATAGTACATATGCATCTTCAGAACCTCTAGCTCCAAATCCAAATAACTTAGTAAAGTAGTTATCATTTGTAGGATTTAAAGATGCTGAGTAATTAGCTACGGTTGCTTCAGAACCACTCAATGTTAATGTGAACAATGATGCTGATACATTAGCTGAACCATTGTGGTCTGTAATTGATGATGATTTAAATACATCTGTATCTGTTACGATTTGTGTTGTTGGGTGTAGTACTGCTACTACTTTACTACCATACGATGATGATACTGTCAATGCCACTGGGTTTTCGAGTGTGTATCCACCTTGTCCTAATACCCTTACGATTGTTGCAGTTCCGGCATCTTCCAAATAAGATTGAGCAGTATATGGTAGATATGAATCTTCTGTCAATCCACCGAACACTTGCTGAAACTCTTGGAAAGATTGTACCTGTGTTGGAACGAATGCAGGTCCTTTAACTGTAGACCCGATTAATGCTGCTCCGATTTCACCAATCCCTTGAGGTAGAAATGACAAGTCCTTTTCTCTTGTAAATACACCAGGACTTACTATTCTTTCTGCCATTTGATTCTCCTATTGATTTCTTTTGGTTTTTAATATATCTATAAATACATCAAAAAACTCAAAACGATTATATTTATTGGATAGGAGTGAAAGTACCTTCTTCTATATTGAATTCCCCATTACCATACTTCTTTTGAAATTCTTCGGTTAGATTTTTCTCATCTATCCTCAGTTTTCTAAATGCATCTGATAGGTTATTCTTCACAGCTTTAATATTTTCAAGTACTAACTCTGCGTTTAGAATTTCAGCCTCTATCTCTCCCAACTGAGAAACAATCTCAGTATATTCCGTTCTGAATTTTTTAATTCTATCGATATCCGATTGTTCGATACCGATTACTTGCTTTTCTTCCATTTTCTTAACGTCAGCCATAACTTTTTAATAAATTTTTGATTTCAAATACGTTTCAGTATATAAATATGAAAATTTTTTCTCAAAGATTAAATATCTGCTCTTAATTTCCAAACCACTTTTGATGTACCAAAAGTTTTGGATGTATTTATCTTTGTTCCAGTGTTTTCTGGTATAATATACGCTTTTGTGGTGAGTGTTACGTTACTTCTAACCAATCTTTCCTCACCAACACCATTTGTGGTTTCAAATGAGTAAGATTCTCCCTTAATTTGGAATTTATATCTATCTCCAAACGCGCCACCCTGAAAATATACGATTTGTTCAACTAATTTGTTCAAATCTTCCATAAAATCACACCAAACTATCACATCATACTGAATGTTAACGTAATCTGGTCTATCTACAATGTATTTCTCTTGCACAGGTCGTTGACCAATCAATTCGGAAAATGCATCATATCTATTTTCTCTGGAATACTTTTTTACAAATGGGTGTGATGTATCTTCATCGGTCAAAACCTTCAACTTAGAGTATTCGGTGTTGATATCCAATGAATTTCGTTTGAATGAAATCAAAGGAGTTTGTACTTTACCATTCCCATCTCGCATAAACCCATCTTTTTGGGCAGATGCCCAATTTTCAGGCGATGCGTACATCACAGGTACAGGTATAAACTTCCCATTTTCTTCGATTGTTGGTTTTACATCTCTTTCTAAGAAATCTTTGAATGCCAAGTCAATATCATAGATACCAACCGATACATTTTTTACATCATCATTACGTCGTGATACCTGTCTGGCTTTATTCAACTTAGGGTCATCTGAAAAAGAACTCTGAGTTCTCTTCAAATCAACTTTTTCATCCCTATTTTGTCTATATTTTTGTGCCATTTTAGATTCCTACAGGTAAATCGTTATTATTATCATTGTTACCAACTCTAAAATCATCTCTTAACTTTAATTGGCTCTTCTTAGCAACGTGAGTTTCACATATAATTGATACATTATAACCTTGTGTATTACCACCATCCCAAGTTTCAGGATTTTTACCGGCAAAGAACTGATTTGTAAAGGTTACATCAACGATATGTTGTTCATCGTTCCATTCAATCACATCACCAAGTTCAGGATATACATTTTTCTCAACCAAAGTATCTCTTAGGAAATAGAAATTAACATTTCTGGTGTATGATGAACCAAATTCATCAAAAATTGTTTCTGCATTTGTTCTATCAACTAACGTAGGAATTTTTACTGGATTGTAGTACACCTTATCTTTACCTTCACCATATAGATTACGCTTGGTATCATCCAAAATAATCTTATAGTAGTAAACTTCGGTATCAATGATATCCGTAATTAACTCTTTGTTAAGTTTCCTAAACAAATCTGCATCTCTCTGTCCACCAAACAATGCCATTTGTTATCCTATATAAATTGCACGAGGAACTCTGTTCAATGTTTGTTCCATTGCTTCAGATTCTTCTTGTTGTGCTTGTAATAATGCTTTACGAGAGGTTGCTTCTAAGTTTTCTCTCAATTCTGAGATTAGGATTTCCTTTTCAGTAGCTGCTTCACTTCTCAAATCAGCACCATCCAAAGTTACTTCTGAATTTGGAATTGGAATTGATGAGAACTTAGCTCTAACAGCACCCAACATCTCTTTCGCCAATGCTAATGTATATTTTTCAATCCAACGCTTACCCACATGATTGATATTTGAATACTGAATTCTATCAAATCTAGCATTTGAGTAATCAGATACTACCGAATTTGATATTATTGGATTATTTCTATCAGATTCTAAAATGTAATGGAAGTGTACAGTATACGCATGCTCAGGAACTGGAAATAATCTTACTCTATTGTTTTGGATATCAAATCCATATTGAGATTTACGAACCATATCATTGAATTCGATTGCTTGTAATCTTAAAAGGTCATCATAAAGTGGTTGCATCATAAACGATACCCCTGGTGAGTAGTTACCCCAGCCGAAAGTATCCATCATTTGTTGTGAACCTAAACCAGTACCAATAAATGGGTCAAAGTATCTTACCATAGCAGGAGGTGCATTGTGTAACATCTTTTTAATCTCAATCTTATCAACACCAGGAGTACCAACTTCAAGTGTTACATTTGATGCATCTGTTAAATCATAAACTTGTTGAGTTGTATTTACTTCAAATGAACCCGTATAGTATGTTACTCTACCACCACTACCCGCTTCAGTTCCATAATCTTTAGATAATGAAATTAATCCACCTAAGTTTGCGTTTAGTTGTGTTTGTGATAAGTTTGAACCCGTCGAACTACCTCTAAGGTTTAATAGATTTTCTCTAATATTGAATTGGTTTACTTGTGATGAGTACTCAGTAACTGCTTCCTCAAAACACGCATAAAAATTAATATCCTGTAGTTCAATATCGACAATAGGATACCCCAATCGTTTAGCGCACCACCCTGCAGTTTTATCTGCAGATGATGTGAACTCTACATCACTATCATAATACCCAAATGGAGTACTTCCTTCTGAAAACGATGATGAACCCGGCCATATTGGAATATTTACCGCCATATACTCTCCTTAATCTTTGTTATAAATATGGAGATAACTAAAGAATCATTTGTTTATGTACCAAATCAGATTATAATCACCTCTCTCAAATGGAATTACTTTTATATGCTTTTCCCACCCAAAGGAATCTACTACTTCTTCACATTTCTCAACATATGATGAAATTTCATTAAAGTAAGAGTAAATACCGTTTGGTTTTAAAATTTTAGGTACAATTTCCGAGAATTTTGCCCATTGTGGCCAATTCTCATAATCAAATGGAAATGTATCAAAATAGATACTATCAAATTTCTTACCATCTTTAATGAATTGTGGAATAATCTCCTCCCAAGCACCCTGAATGGGGTTGAATCCCATTTCTAGCGCCTTAATAGATACCTGTGGGTGGACTTCTATAATACAATGTTCAGTTGGGTTATGTTCTCTAATATATGAATCAATTATACCCATACCAAAGCCAACGTTTAATACAGAACCACCATTTGAACATAGAATTTTAGCACTTTCATACATCAATTCATCTTCATCATCCGACATTATTGGACAGCATTCAATACCCTCTGCTATTAAGGAATGTTCATCATATGATACATTACCTTCTAAATATTTTTCAAAAAGGCCCATTTATACTAATTTACAATCTATATCTAATTTATTGTAATCTACCCACACATCACCATCTTTAGTAAATAGTACATCCAAAAACCCTAATTTTTGTAACTCATCTACCATAGTACCAACATATCTACCCTTACCATTTGGAGCGTGTTCTGAGTTTTTATACTCAAAATGATATATTGGAATTCCCATTGGTGATATTCCGATATATTCAATGTTTTTCTTTAATCTTCGTTCAGAACGGCAACTACCAGCCGATGTGACTGTGCCACTACTATTAGTAAGAACCCACGTACCTGGTGTTGTCAGCCGGTAATAACCAGCCGCCAATGAATTGGTTCCAGCAGAATCCGAATATAACGTATCACCCACAGCAGGGTCGGAAAGGGCGCCATCGTGGTAATATGTAACACTACTTTTATCACTACACGCGTTAAATGCACTTAATTGGCCGAAGTTGCTACTGTTATAAGCTGTTAAAGTAGCACCTGTTGCATTATGGTCGTACCCATACCACTCAGACATGGCGTATGGTGTTGAACCATCGGGTTTATTTGTAGAATTTGTATTAATACTCCCAAAAGCACCAGTTTCTAATGCACTTAGAGCTACACCTCCGGATAACCCTATATTAGAATTACCTAATTCTGTGTAAATATCATCCACAGTTATTGTTCCTGAGCTTTGTAATGGCATTACAATCTCCCTTTAAGTTTCTCAATCTCATCTTTCAACTCTTTGATTGATTCAATTAATAGTGGAACTATCTTTTCATATTTAACAGCCTTATACCCATTATCTCTGGTTTCAACTATTTCAGGAATTACTTTTTCAACTTCTTGTGCGATTACACCAACATCATGCCCTTCGTTTTCATGTATACCTTCCATTGGTATCCAATCAAATTCTACACCATTTATATTTTCTAATTTATCTATTGGATTTTCAATTTTTTTAATGTTATCTTTTAATCTTTCATCTGAAGAATAGAATGCAACCACATCATTGGTTGCTCTGATTAAACCTGTGGTTGTGGGGGTTGTAGTACCCACACCCAATGCCCCTGCAACATACGCTCGGCTGCTGTTTATATTAAATTTACTCTGCCCATTAATTGCAATCGCAATTGTATCCGTAGTACTTCTATAAAATCCTGTGTTTCCATCTGAGGTGAAATTAAGCGATGGCGCGCCAACTGTTCCATTTGCCAACCCAATAGTTGCTTCATTACCTTCTACTACAATTGCTTCATCATTAAATGTACCAATATTAACAGTATCATCTGAGAATACTTCAAAAATTGGAATACCTGATATATCATTTACCGAAAATAAAGAACCCGATAGCTGGTCTGTTACTTCAAACAATCTACCTTGTGCCCCATCAATGGCCATTACAATATCATCACCAGTTGAACCAGATTTGTAAACTTCTATCGAACCCGTTACCCTAACGTCTACTGATGCCGATGCATATGTTGTACCATCAAACCATTCGTATCCACTACCACCACCTCCTGTTGCAGATATGGTTTGGTTTGTTATAGATAGCCCCGTACCAATATCTAACCAAGCGACAGAACCGACCGAATCATCCCAAAAAAGAATTCTATCATCATTAGGGTCTGCAAGAGATGCACCAGTACCACCATGTGCTAATCCAATATCTGTTGCGACCCACTCACCTGTAGAAATTGTACCTAATGTTGTTACATTAGTAGAACCTTGATAACCATCTTTCAATCCATCTGGTGTTACCGCTCTTGTCGTATCAGTACCAGTTGTTGTTTCAGCAGTTGTTGCTAATTCTACAATACCCTTTGTAGATGTAGTAGCATCTGGTTCGTCACCTGTGTTTGTACCACTTGTATTTGCAATGTATGTGGTTGAAATTTCACTACCTTGCCAAACACCAGTTGCAATCGTTCCAAGAGTTGTAATATTGGTAGAACCATTAAAGCCGTTTTCTAATCCGTTTGGAGTTACCGCCCTTGTCGTATCAGTACCAGTAGTAGTTTCAGCAGTTGTTGCTAATTCTACAATACCCTTTACCGTAGTCGATGCATCTGGTTCATCGCCTGTATTTGTACCACTTGTATTTGCAATGTATGTGGTTGAAATAGCTGAACCTTGCCAAGTACCAGTTGTAATTGTACCTAATGTTGTAATGTTAGTAGAACCCGCCCAATTTGATAATGCTGTATTTTCAACATTACTTAACCCAATGTCTGATTTTACATTGTCTCCGGTTCTAAAATCAACATTTCCCGCAGAATCTAATACTAAGAATTTATCAGTATCAGTTGCTGCGTTTACTACGCTGGATAGGTTTAAAGAGTTTAACGTTGCATCACTTCCTGAAGTGATTACCTTTTTCCAATTTGGCATATCCTTTATTCCGTTTTATATGGTTGGTTACTAAAAAGCCCACTTCCCTTTCGGGCCGATACAAAAGCTTGTACTAATAAGTATGTAGATGCTTTAATAAAAGTTAAGCAGGGTTGTTATATTTCTGTTTGGTTCTTTCGTAAATTTGTTTGTGAGTATCAATACTTTGGAATTTATTATATATCCAAACCGCACCAATTCCTCCGCCAAAATAACTAGTACGTTTTATTCCAATTCCACCACGAGTTCCTGTACCATATGCGAGCGAACCTCCTGTTCCCGATGCAGATGTAGAGAGTTGACTTCCATTTTGGAATATAGCCCATTTACCAGTGGTTACTGCATCAAACCAAGAAAATGATACAAAGTGCCATTTGTTCAATTGTATAGTAGCGGTTGAAAGCACAGTAAGTCTATCTGAAGGATTTGAACCACCTCCATCATATTTACCCATACCTAAATTTCCCGATGCATTTATGAATGTATCTAGCCCATAATATATTGATTGTGCCCCACCGTCATTGCTAAAAATACCCCCATCATTCTGTTCAGGAAGTATCCATGCGTGAACTGTATATCCGCTTGCCTGTAATTCAGACTCGGTTGGACGTGTACCATTTGGAATTGAGTTTCCTTTGATGTACTGATTTGACCCATTTAACGACCATCTTGGTCCGACAGTATCATTCAATATAACACCGGCACTATTAATTTGGCTGAAAGTAGAATTAGTGTTTGAAACAATATCATACGAAAACGGTTCGCTCGGGTCGTATGATTTGTGATTTGCGGGGTCTACGCATGATACTAAATTATCGGTTGGTATATTTGGTGCTCTAAAAATTGCCATAATTTATTGATATCTATTTTTTGTAACTCTATAATTATTATTATTTTCACTGTTAGTTAGTACTTTACTGTATATTTGTAAATTACTTACTTTACCACCTAATGGTCGATTCCCTCTCAATACATTACCAATCGTTAAATTGTTGGTTGTTGTAATGTTTGATAGATTACCACTATGTGATGTTGTTGTAGCTGAACCACCATTTATCATTAGTGAAACTGAGTTGGTATTATATACTACTGCTATATGATTCCATCTTAGTGTATCAACTGCGACTGCCATTGATGTTTGTGCTCCATCTAATGCTGGAACTAATGTGTTGTTAGTACCATCGGTTTTGATTAAAAGTGAGAACCCCGCATCAGTTCGTTCTCTATCCGCGCGCCTCCCGGTTGTAGCTTCATCACTTTTATCCCACAACCTTGCATTTGTAGAACTTACTAAACTATCAATATAAAACCAACAAGAGATTGTAAATGGAGACTGGTAGTTAAATACAGATGTATCTACTTCAATAGAGGCAAAATCATCAGTACCATCAAAATCCATACAACCTAATGCTGTGGTATTGTATGTAGTTCCATTTTCTAATGTACCATTTGAACCACGCCCCGCTTTATTACGCCAACCACTTCCTGAACCAGTGTATGATTTTTGATTCCCCGCATCTATAGAAAAAACTACGTTTTCACTACCTAAAAGTTTTGGTCCTACTTTCATATCTTAACTCTCTTCTGCGGCCCAATCTGAACCCGTTAATATATTTACCATTTCTGAGTATGTATATGGCCCATCTTTTGTTGTAAGGGCATTTATAGATGCTGGAACACTTTCCCCTTCCCACTTCACAAAGGTTAAAGAACCACTTGCGTCTGTTCTGTGTGTATCTGAACCTGATTGTAGTACTTCATTGTAATTAACACTTCCCGTTTCGGAAGTAGATAGAATCATATAATTTCTAGACATATCTATACCTTTTATTCTTTAGTATAAATATGTAATTCATAATATTAAATCAAAAAACCCCCACATTTCTGTGGGGGTTTCTGTTTTATCCGTTTTTAATCAGATTTTGAATCTTCAATGCCGTTTGATACACAAGTTGTACATCTTTTCCTTCAAATGAAGAGTTGGCAATTAATTGTAAGAGGAAATCTAACTCCTCATTTGTAAATTGATGCTCAACTTTAGATTCAATTGTATCTTTACGTCTTATATTTGAAAGTCCCATACTCTATAACTTTTTTGATTAAATATTAAACGTAAATGTAAATCTCTGATGATTCAACTCTGATGTTACCTACTTTATCAGCCTCTGCAAGTGCTGCATTTGCTTCTGAACCTTCAAATGCACCTACAATTGAGTAGAAGTTCGCGTTGCCTGCTGCTGGTATAAAGAAGTTACCAGTAGATGATGGGTCAATGTTTCCAGTAAGATACCTAAGTCTCTGCTCTGAATCATCGTGTACAAGTGCACTACCAACGTTTGCAGTACCATTAGAACCTCCAAACACAATACCTGAATCGCCTGTTCCTGAAGATCCTGAATTTAATAGAATTAATTGGTCATCTACCGTTAAATTAGTAGTGTTAATAGTTGTTGTTGTACCAGCTACAGATAAACTACCACCAACTACCATATCACCTGTTGTTGTCAATGCAAAGAATGTATGTGAACCTGCGATGGTTGCTGCTAATTCAGATGTACCTACTGCGTTTGCTTGAATATGCTCTGCTCCAACTGCGTTGTCTGCAAGTTTTGCATCTGTTACTGCATCGTTTGCAAGTTTTGCGGTTGTTACGTTTAAATCTACAATGTTAGCTGTTTGAACTGCGTCGTCTGCTAACTTAGCGTTAGTTACTGCATCAGCTGCAAGTTTTGCAGTTGTTACAGCTCCACCATTGATTTTTGCTTCTGTTACTGCAAGGGCTGCAATATGAGCTGCATCGATAGATAAATCAACGTAGTGTTCTGAATTAATTGAGTCATCAGCGATTTTATCACCATTTACTGCATCAGCTGCGATTTTATCGGTTGATACCGCGCTATCAGCAAGTTTACCTTCAGTTACGTTTAAATCTGTAATCTTAATAGTAGTTACTGCGTTAGTTGCAAGTTCTGTTGAAGTTACAGCGCCTGATACGATTTGTGCATTGGATGCAGGGCCTGATAAATCACCACCCATAGTTACACCAGCTGAACCTGATATTACATCAGTACCCGTTAGTATTGTTGCTGCTGTAATTGAACCACCTAAACTAGTCGAAGTTCCAGCTATTGTGATTGCAGAGTTTGCAAGTTTTGCGTTTGTTACGTTTGCATCTGTAATCTTAGCAGTTGTTACTGCGTTGGTTGCAAGTTTAGCTGCTGTTACGTTTGCATCTACAATGTTTGCCGTAGCCACAGCGTTATTTGCTAATTTTGCATTTGTTACGTTTCCATCTACAATAGATGCTTCTACTACTGAATCTGATGCTAATTGGTCTGCACCTACTGCATCATCAGCAATCTTAGCTTGAGTTACTGCATCAGCTGCAATTTTAACAGTTGTTACTGCGTTGGATGCAAGTTTAGCCGCTGTTACGTTTGCATCTGTAATCTTAACAGTTGTTACTGCGTTGGATGCGAGTTCGGATGTTCCTACAGCGGCCGCCACGATTTGTGCGTTGTTTGCGGTGCCTGATAGGTCTCCACCCATTGTAATTTGTGATGAACCTGATACAATACCACCACCCGTTGATGCTACATAGTTCAAATCGTTGTTAAGTTGTGATATATTACTACCACTAACTATGACCTTTTTCCATTCTGCCATTTTAGTTTCCTCTTTTAAATGTGTTCTATTCGAACGTTAGTTATATGTGTTTAACAATAAATATTAAAAAATATCTTTTCCATTATAAGTATATGAAAAAATTACTTCCACTTACAGCAAGCCCACCGAATTCTCCAGTTGGAAGTGTATTTACTTCTTTTATTATAAATGTACCATCCGAATTCACTGTTACTTTATCATCACCACCCACTCTAATAGTTAATAAGTCTCCAGTCGGAGAATCGTTGGTTATAAGTTGAAATGATGAAGTTACTGCTGATGTAAGTTCAATTGAACCCGTTATCTGTGCATGAGTTGTAACAATTGTTTCTAATGAATCCGAACCATCGTTTTTCTTTATAAAAACCTTACCATCAAAAGTATTGACAGCCAATTCACCCAATGTTAAATCGCCTAAGCTTGGAACATTGGACTGTACATTACTCCTTTTTAGTTTAATGGTATTAGTTGCGGCCATCTGTGGAATCCTTTAGTTTTAGAAGTTTCCACCATCAATTTCATAAAATGAAATACTCCCCGATACAAATAATGAACCCGTCATTTGGTGCGTATCTGTAATATCATCACCAAAAATTGTAGAACCACTACTAAATGATGTAGTCATAAATGTTACCGATGAGCTAATAATGTAAGTCTCAGCAGTCAACGATGTTACAACTACATCCTGTCCAACTAAGTTAGCAACAGTTTGAGCAGAACCACTAACCACACCATCTGGTAATCCAGCAATAATTTGAGCTGAGCCAGATACTAATCCCGATGGAACATTTGTAATACTAGTAAAGTCTACCTCAGATGATGATGAAATAAATCCAAAATCAGTAATCTGTTGTGAACCACTAATTGTTCCAGATGGAACTGATGTTAGGTATGATGAAGTTGCTGCATTAAGTGCATCGATGCTTGTTTGAGCTGAACCAGTGAATGTGTTCAATGCTGAAATATCAGTTGAACTACCACCACCACCAATTGAACCATCATCAATCTGTGAACGAAGTGTTCTACCAACGTATTGATAAACGGTCATATAAACGTATTGGTTTGATGTTGGAATATTTCCATCAACCCAAGTCAAAACACCCGTCTTATAATCAAATACAAATTCCGATGGGCTTGATGCACCTTCGGTAATTGAACCCGCCGAAGCTGCTGTACTTTTGAATACCTGAATTTTATATCCTGGCTGTAAACCTTCTGTTGTATTTGGTGAATCTGTTGCTATAATATATTTTGAAGATATAAAGTTTGTTAATTGGTCACTTTCAATCAAACCATCATTACCAACAGTATCAGTTAAAGAGGTAGGTTCAGATTCAGTAAAGTAATACACTTCTCTATTACCATTTTTAGCTGGTCTTAGTTTGTGTCTGTACCAATATTTCAATACGGCAACATCCGTTCCAATAGATGGGTTTACTACACTACCAGATACGATACCACCATCTTGTGATGAACCACTATATGGTAATTGCGTTGAGCCAGTTGGAATTAAACCATCATCGGTATAAATCTCACCAGCACCCAAATCAAAAACATCAGTAAATGCTTCTTGTGTTAGTGTAAGTTCATCGGTTGTAAATCGTCTACCTTGTAGTAATCGTTCCGACCTGTTATTTGAATTATATGCCATTGTTATTCCTCTTTATATTACGATGCTGAAACCGTTATTCTTTCTAATGTGTTTGATGGTGTACCTATGTATCTTACCAATAACCAAATTTTATCATTTGTTGCGTCAATTTCCTGTCCCGCAGCACCACTCAATCCTAATGTTAAAGTACCATTTGAATTTGTTATTGATGAGAAATCACCTCTAACGTTAACCGAATCACTAAATGGATTTGTGTTACCAGTTGATTGTGAATTCAAACTTCCACCATATGAACCATCACCCTTAACAGCATCATAGATTACTGAATTAGTTGCGCTGAAGATTACACCAACTGCAATTTTACCCGAAGTAGTATCATCAAACGTTGTTAAATCTGCTGATGTATCAGGATTTAAATCAATTACCAATTCGCTTAATCCAGCAGCTGCGTTTGTATCAAATTCTCTTAGATACCACTTTACGTGCGATGCGTTATATGAACCATCATCATACCAATATCTATTTGTAGATTCTGGGTTTACCAAATAACCCGGCTTAACTTGCAAATCACCACCATTACCTAATGTAAGTAACGAATCTGAGTTCCAAGATGTACTTAATGTTGTTGAGTTTGAAATAGCTCTTCTGTATGTTTCGTTTGTAAATCTTTCAACCAGTGTAGTTGAAGCCGTTCCGCCACCGAAGTATCCCATAGAACCACTAGCAGCATCCTGCCCAAATGTTCCTGCAGTATGTAGATTTACAGTTTGTACTGATAAGTTAGATTGTGTACCACTTCTGTTTCTTCCTCTGAATGTTAGTGTATATGATGTATCACTAAATCCTGATTCTGAGAATGTATCACCCGTTCCACTAATTGAGTAAACAGCGTTAATGTGTACGTTATCAGTTCTAAACGGAACAGTTGATGTAGTTCTTACTGAAGTACCATCATTACTATAAACAGCGTTAGCCGTTTGGATTGTTCCACCAGAAGTGCTCACCGCATCGGTACCCGATGATTTTGATATTGTATATCCTGAAGTGCTACCAATTGAAGTATCTACTATTGTAGTTGATGCAACATACATTGGTTCGAATAATCCACTAGCACTTCCAACCAATCTCCACGTACCACCACTAATATATGGTGCTCCTGATAGAGAACCCGATGTTAATGTTAATGCAGTTACACCAACATTTGAACCAGCGATGGTTTGTGAACCTAAATTTGAATTAATTGTAGATACAGGTGCCCAGAAAATAGTTTCACTAGCAGTTTTATCAACATATCCACTTTGAGAACCAGTTGCGATTCCAATTGTAGTATCAATTTTATACTGACCGGATGCCGATACAGATGATAATGATTGAGCTGTCCAGTTTACTAAGTTTTTACTGAAAACTGATACAAATTTACCATCTTGGAATGCCGCTGGTATTACAGCTGGGTTTACAGTATTAATCTTACCAAGTGTTAATCCATTAGATGTGGTATCTAATGTTGAGTTACTTAATATCTGAGCCGAATGTGATGTTTCGGTAGCAGTATCACCACTAATAGCTGTTTGAGATTGATAAAAACTCCAATCGTGCGAACCACTTACTCTAAATTCAGTACCAGCACCACTACTCAATCCGCCCAATCCAAATAATTGGTCATCATCTGATGATTCTACATCTGAAGAACCACCAGCTACTGATGTGTATGAAATTAATGGGGTAGCTGATGAGTAAATTGTTTTACCTGGGAATAAAGTACCCCCCTCTGATGCGAATCCCTTATCAATTAAGTATTGGATATCATCTATATCATTATCTTGTGGAACATATCCAGCTGGCGTAGCGGATGTTGACCCCAATGTTTTATTTTCGGAAATACTATTGTAAGTTCTTGTATTTGCAGTAGGATTTGCAGCCGATGATGATAACAATCCTGCAACAAATCTTAAAATCTCAGATACATCAGTATTTGCATCAAAATTGTTAAAGTATGAACCATCTAAGTTTGTTTGCCAAGCATTAGAAGTTGGATTACCTGCATTAATGTTGTATGCATGAACCGATTCTGATACTTCTAATGCGTATTTACCACCAGAACCACTAATTTGTAAGTTCTTATCAGATGATGCGTATATTGTACCAGATACTAGCTCAAAAATACCACTTCCACCACTACCAAATCCCGCAGCTGCAGCTGATGCTGATACATGAGTATCAAAGTTTTGTAATGATGCAGTTGTGATTATGATTTCAGTATGTCCTGATGTGCCATCACCACTTGAACCTAAAATGTACAGTTTTTTATTTGTTGTATCGTAGTATGGTAATCCATTTAAGGTAGAACCATATTCTGCAGAAAGCATACTGGGTATACCAGAACCCGCATATAATTTAGATACAGGTACATAATCGTTTGCTGCGTTTGTTCCACCCGGTTTACCTATATAAACTATTGGTCCATTTACTTTTGAATCTACCGAACCACTACCGATTACTACTTCTGCTTCACCAAAAGAGGTAATACTTGATACGCCTGATATCGAACCTCTTCTATGTTTAATTGTTTGAGCCATATTTTTATCCCATTATGTATCTATGTGCGATATCTCGCCATTATCCTTTATAAATATGATAGATTATCAGAAAAATCCCCCACAATCTATAGAATCTTTAGTACCACCTATTTGAATAGATGCTGATGCTATATATCCTGCTAATTCTTTCTCTAATATTTTCATTCTACCTTGTACTTCTACTGCCAATCCATCATCAGTACCTACATCTTGTATGAATACCGATTTACCATTAACCGTTAAATCACCTTGAATATCAAAACTACCAGTTACCTTTAGATTATTTTGTGTTTGAAGGTAAGTGTATACGCCAGGGTCTTGCGAACCAGTATCCCATATACTTGCACCAGAACCAACACCCGCTTGTGGTAATGTAACAATATTACCATTTGATATACTTAGTTGATTCCCTGTAATTGTTAGTTTGTTTGTTTCTTCTGCACGTGTGATGTATCCTAATGCTGATATTTGTGCGGATGATGAGATTGTACCATCAGGCACATCACCAAATCCCGATGCTGCTATAGAAGCAGACATATATGTATCTGTAACAACATCTGTGATTTGTGATGAACCACTTATAGTACCATCTGGCAGTAGTTCCTCTAATGAACCACTAAGTACATTCTCAGCGTTTAATCTATTTTTTACATTTGTTGCAAAGTTATTACGCAATGCACTATTTGCTAAAATTGAATTAGCTTGGAATGGAGTGATTGTAACAGGTAAATTTGAAAGATTAAAGTAATCAATTGTTAAATCAGTTGGTACGATTTGTGCTGAACCAGATATCAAGCCGTTTGGTAATTGTGCCGAACTTGATATCAAACCATTTGGTAATTGGTCTGAACCCGATATTACACCAATGGGTAAACTACCCACCACTTGTGCTGATGATGATATCACCCCATTTGTAGAAAGTAAACTTCCTGTAAATGAACCACTAAATGAAC
>Ga0208767_1000677_pt1 | contig 28194 bp, 25 predicted proteins | sample VirMetDEL_Mar_21_FD_184514 | JGI IMG/M metagenome (GOLD analysis project Ga0208767, IMG submission 184514) | Aqueous microbial communities from the Delaware River and Bay under freshwater to marine salinity gradient to study organic matter... | ecosystem: Environmental > Aquatic > Marine >... | reverse complement strand
TTATTTTCAACGGATGTAGTTATTCGTAATGTAGGGGGTAATCAAGTTAAAACTATAGATTCGGGTCATATTCAATCAAGTGGTGAATATGAAACCAATGCATTAATAGATAGATTTAATAGAGTTTATTCTACAATGCCTACCTCATTATATGGGGCACAATTTAATCTCAATTATCAATATTTAAGAACCCAATTATATTCAGAATATGATGTAATGGATCAAGATGCGATTATTGCTTCTGCACTTGATATTATTGCTGATGAATCTACCCTTAAAAATGATATGGGTGAAGTACTTCAAATTAGAAGTTCAAACGAAGATATTCAAAAAATTCTATATAACTTATTCTACGATGTTTTAAATATAGAATTTAACTTATGGATGTGGGTTAGACAAATGTGTAAATATGGTGATTTTTTCTTAAAATTAGAAATTGCTGAAAAATTTGGTGTTTATAATGTAATACCTTATACTGCTTACCATATTGAAAGAATTGAAGGATCTAACCCCGATAATCCAGCTGAAGTAAAATACAAATGGAACCCTGATGGATTTGCTGGTAGTTCTTATGGTTACTATAATGTACCAGGACAACAATTAGATGCTGGTCCAGATGATAAAGGTTCTGTCATTTATGACAATTACGAAATGGCTCACTTTAGAATGGTAGGAGATGTTAATTACCTTCCTTATGGTAGAGCCTATATTGAACCAGCTAGAAAGTTATTTAAACAATATACATTGATGGAAGACGCGATGTTAATTCATAGAATTGCTCGTGCACCAGAAAAAAGAGTATTTTATGTGAATGTTGGAGCTATTCCTCCTAATGAAGTAGAGCAATTTATGCAGAAAACTATTTCAAATATGAAACGTACTCCATTTATGGATGAAAAAACAGGTGAGTACAATTTGAAATATAATATGCAAAATATGCTTGAAGATTTCTATATACCAGTTAGAGGAAATGATAGTGCTACTAAAATAGATACTACACCTGGTTTAGCATATGATGGTATTGCTGATGTAGAATATTTAAGAGAAAAATTATTCGCTGCATTAAAAATCCCTAAAGCATTTATGGGGTATGATGAAAATACAGAAGGTAAAGCTACATTAGCAGCCGAAGATATTAGATTTGCTCGTACAATTGATAGAATCCAAAGAATATTACTATCAGAATTAAATAAAATAGCTTTAGTACACTTATATACCCAAGGCTATACTGATGAGACATTGACTAATTTTGAATTATCAATGACTACCCCATCAATTATATATGACCAAGAAAGAGTTGAATTATTAAAATCAAAATCTGAATTAGCAGGTACTTTATTAGAACAAGGATTAGTACCTTCAGATTGGATTTATCATAATGTTTATCATTTTAGTGAAGATCAATATGATGAATATAGAGATTTAGTAAGAGAAGATGCTAAACGTAAATTTAGATTAGCTCAAATTGAAGCAGAAGGAAATGACCCAGTAGAATCAGGTAAATCCTATGGTACACCTCATGATTTAGCTTCATTATATGGTAAAGGTAGAATGTATTCAGATCCAGGTAATGTACCTGAACCTGAAAAATATGCTGCTGATGATCCTAAATTAGGAAGACCACAAGATTCTATAATCACTAGAGGAAAACAAGAAAATAATTTTGGTAAAGATCCATTAGGAGTAAAAAGAATGAAAGACACAGATAAAAATGATGGTGACGGAAGACCAAGTTTATCTGAGTTTGAAAGTCCTAAAGTAACTTTCTTAAAAAACAAAGAATTATTCAAAAAAATGAATAAAAAACAATTAGTTTTTGAGCAAGATAAGGACGATACTACACTTCTAGATGAATCTCAACTAAAAGGTTAATATTTATAAATAAATATATTTTTTAATGAAAATAAAGCACTCTAAATATAAGAATACTGGTATTCTCTTCGAGCTACTTGTACGACAGATAACAGCAGACACCCTTAAAGGGGGTGACTCTCCGGCTATTGATTTATTAAAAAAATACTTTGTAAAAACTTCCTTAGGTCGTGAATACAAGTTATATGAGTCAGTTTTAAAATCTAAAGTTTTAAGTGAAAGTAAAGCCAATATTACAATTACAACTATTCTAGAAAGTTCTAAATCTTTTAATAGAACTTCTTTAAAGAAACAAAAATATAATCTAATTAATGAAATTAAAAATCATTATGACTTAGATGTTTTCTTTGGTGCCCAAATTAAAAATTATAAAGAACTAGCAGCTTTATATACTTTAATTGAGGGTCAAAACTTAGGTGAAGAAGTTAATACTGATCAATTAATTAATAATAAAATTACTTTATTTGAACATTTAACTAAAAAAGAGATTTCACCAAGTCAAAAAGATATAGTATTAGAAGAATTTAAATCTTATGATAAAGATACTAGAATTTTGACTTATAAAATACTTCTTGAAAAGTTCAATAACAAATACGATGTATTAAGTAAAGAACAAAAAGAAGTACTTAAAGAATATATTAATTCTGTAGATTCAACCCCGGGTTTAAGAGATTTTTATAATTCTAAAGTTAGAGAATTAAAAAATACTTTAATAGAAGAATCTGAAAATATTAAAGATAAAGCTACTAAAGTAAAGGTAGTAGAAATATCTAAGTTGCTAAATGAAGTAGATAAATCAACTAAAATTGATAGCGAGAATTTAGTTGATCTTTTACAATATTATGAATTAGTCAACGAAATTAAATCAGTAAATGGCATTCAAATATAAACTTAAAGAAGAACCTTTTAATGTTGGAGATATATCAACAAAAGGAGGAGTTAAAACAACTGTAAGAGATATTGATCCTGAAACAGGATCTGTAGCTTGGAAAGTTGAATACGTACCTGCTTTTGATTCCACATTTAAGGAATTTCAAGAATTAAGACAATACTTAAAAAAATTAGCCCAAAAAACAGATGATAGTACAATTGATACTTTATCTGATGATGTAAATAAATTATTCAACCAATTTAGAACTCATCTTAGAAAAAATTATCCTGATGAATATAAAAAAGTAGCTCCAACTAATGAAGGTATTAATGACCATTTAGATTTAGTACACGTTTATGATAAAGATGGTAAAATGTTTGGTACGGGTTCAGTTGAAAAAGTAGAAGGAGATAAAACATTTGTTCGATTTGATGGTAGTACTGTTAAAAGATTCCCTAGTGATAGAGTAAAACCTGTAAAAGAAGCAGAAGTAGAAGAAATGTCTACTAGTGGGGGGGCAGGAGCTTATTTAACCCCATATGCTTTTAAATTACCCAAAAAGAAAAAGAAAAAAGTTGAAGAAAACCAAAACCCAGGAGCAACATTAGGGCCAGGTCCTAAAGCAGGTCCTGATGGGGTAAAAGATAATTATTACGTTAAAGCATTTAAGTATAAACTTGTACCCTCTAAGATAAAAGGATCAGGTCTTGAAGTCAAAAAACTTTTTTAATATGTATAAGTATAAATTAATTAAGGAACAAGAAGAAGGAGTTGAAAAATTTCAACAAGAAAGAATTAATGCCTTTGATGAAATTGAAAATAAAATAAAAGCTTTAGTTAAACCTCTTAGACAGGCAAAAATTGAAACAATAAAATACTACAGAGAAAACCCAAAAAGTTATGCTGTAGTTAGAGGAACAGATTTAATTAAAGACTATATAAAAGATATTGAAACATTATTAACAAACGAAGAATGAAAACTTTACAAGAACAATATAACTTAATCAAAGAAGGAAAAGGCCATAAAGGTGTGTTTCTAAATGAAGCAAAAAGAAATTTTCCTAACTTAATTACTAATTCTGCTACTTTTGAACAAGCTGAAAAAATCTTAAAAAACAAAAGTGTGCTTAATGAAAATTATGTAGATTTAAAGCCTTTAAATACTATCACATCTGAAGATTTAAATGGAGAAAAAGAATCTTGGGAGGTAAAGTTTAATAATTTTTTAAATGAAGCAGGTTCTAAATCTTTAAATCCTATCGTTAACGATAAAGTTGAAGAAGAAATTAATGATAAAGCTGGGGATGAAAAAATTAAAGCAGAAGAAAAAGAAACTGCTAAAGAAGTAGTAAATACTCAAAATAGAAACTATGACTATTCCCCTAAAGTAGATAACATTAATAATGTTAACGCTCAAGAAATGCTAAATGGGGTATATTTTGAAATAAAAAACAACCCCGAACTATCATTAGAAGAAGCCCAAGAAAAAGTTATTAAAAACTTATCTAAAGATTCTTTACACTATGTAAAAGAAGGTCAATTTGGAGTTGAAGGTTTAGGTTACCAAGAACAAAAAGTAGAAGAAAACTCTGGAAAAACATATGGGGGCAGTGGCTATAGTGATAAATTAAAAGAAGGTTCATCTGAAATGGTACCTGTTAAAGAATCACAATTAATTTCTTTAATTAAAGAATCATTAGGAGGAGTAGTTACTTCAGGAAACCCAAATTCATTAGCTGCTATGTCAGGACAAGTCATTAAACAAATGATGAATGAAGATGAGTGGCAACAACAAGTTGGTTCTCAATATCATAAAGATTTATATGCTGAAGAAAATAAAGAAGAAGAATTACCAATGGATGAAGCTAAAAAAGATCATGATGGAGATGGTGATGTTGATTCTGATGATTATTTAGCAGCTAGAGATAAAGCTATTAAATCAGCTAAATCTAAAAAATCTAAAAAAGAATCTATTGATTCTAAATTATCTGAAATTGGTAAAGAAGCTGAAGCTGTAAAATTAGAGGCTCAATTAGATTATCTAAGCGAATATATTCAAGAAAAAATTGATAGAGTTAATTCAATTAATGAAGATGAAAATCTTAAAGAGTTAATTGATACTTCTAAGATGAAACAAATGCAAAGAGAAATTAAGCTTTTAGAAAAGAAAAAAGCTAAAATGGAAAAATTGTATGAAAAATCTTGTGGTAAAAAATACTCTAAAAAAGAAATGGTTGATGAAACTGAAGTAACTGATAATGAATAGAAAATTATTAATAGAGACTCAAACCCTAAAATTTTCCCCTAAAACAATAAATGAAAATGTAAGTAAGGAAAATGGGAACCTTGTTGTTGAAGGGATTTTAGCAACTTGTGAGGTTAAAAATGGTAACGGACGTTATTATGCAAGAGAATTATGGGAGAGAGAAATGGATAAATACCAAACCTTAATTAGTGAAAGAAGATCATTAGGGGAACTAGACCATCCAGAGTCTCAAGTTATTAATTTACAAAACGTATCTCATCTTATTACTGATTGGAATTGGGATGGAGATAATGTAATGGGTAAAATAGAAATTTTACCTACTCCTTCAGGAAATATATTAAAAGAACTTATTAAAAATGGTGTTACAGTAGGTGTATCATCTAGAGGTATGGGTTCATTAGAACAAAGAGGTAACGTAATGGAAGTACAAGATGACTTTGAATTATTATGTTGGGACTTTGTCTCTACACCTTCAAACCCAGGTTCATTTATGGGGGTATTGCAAGAAGGAAAAAATACAATTACCTACGATTATACTAAAGTAAATAATATAGTAAGAGAAATATTATGTTCTAAAGGTTCTTGTCCTATATTTTAATTCTAAAAAATGGCAAGTTATACATCAACACAATTAGAAGGAGCAGGAACACCCATTGAAGCTTTAACCGGAGGGGTATCATATGTAATATCTATTAGCCCCCCAACTTGTACAGGGTCAGCATATTTTACTTTAGAAACAGTTAAAAATAATTCTGGCTCATATGCTGGTCAACCTACTAACGCCTTAGGTTCATATTCTTCTTTTTCTGATATTGATGAATCTACTCTAATAACTTCTTCCTATATTGCATCTGTTATAGTTCCTATTGAAGGAGGAATATTTCAATTTACACCAACCTCAAATATAGATGTAAGTTCTTCAATGATTAGAGGAACAGGAGGAATTTCTTGCTCAATTTCTTAATTTTTACTAAATACTCATATACGTATAACCGTAATACACCATCTCTTATATGGTGTGAATAATGTAAAACTTTCCTATTACGATTCTTAATAATCGTATTTCACAAACTTAAATTTTGGGATTATGGCAAACAGAGATTTGTTAAAGTCAGCAATCGCCGATGCTAAAGCTGTAAAAGAAACTGCTATCGCGAATGCTAAACTTGCTCTAGAAGAAGCCTTTACTCCACATTTAAAATCAATGTTATCTGCTAAACTAGAAGAGATGGACAACGAAGACAAAGTCGACGAAATGTACGGATCTAAAAAGTATGAAGAAGATGACAAAGATGTTAATGAGGTAGAAAATGTTTCTGAAGAAGAGCTAGACGAAATGGATGCTCCTAGTTTTGCAAGAAAAAATTCTCCTGCAGGTGATTCTTTAAAGAACCTTGACCCACGAAAAGTGGGACAATCAACAGTTCAAGAAGAAGAAATTGAAGAAGAAATTGATCTTGACGAACTATTAGCTGAACTCAATGATGATCAAGTTGATGAAAACAAACGTACTGATGCTGAACAAGAAGGCTATAAGGATGGATTTAAAGATGCTAAAGCAGACATTAAAAACGCCCTTAAAGACATGAAAGTATCTGAAGCTAAAGACGAAGACTTAGAAGAAGCTAAAAAAGCTGAAGATAAGGATGAAGTTAAAGAAGCAAAATCTGAAGACGATGATAAAAAAGACGTTAAGGAAGATGCTAGAACAGATGCTGAAGAAGAAGGCTATCTTGATGGTATGAAGGACGAAAAAGAAGATATGGAAGATGATATGGAAGACGAGGAAATTGACCTCGAAGATATGTCAGAAGAAGATCTTAAAGGATTCATTGAAGACGTCATTAAAAGTATGGTATCAGCTGGCGAATTAGAGCCAGGTGATGAATTTGTTGAAGACGAAGTTGAAGTTGAAGACGAAGAAGATATCGATGTAGATGTTGAAATCGACGAAGCTAAAAAATCAGACGACGACAAAGAAAAAGTAGACGAAAGAAAATCACGTGTAAAAGGTGAAAAAGGCGTTGGAAACGAGGATGGAGACAAAGATGACTCTAAAATCGAAAAAGAAACTGAAAAAATGAGATTTAAAGAAGCATTAGATGAAATCGAAGCTCTTAAAGTTGAATTACAAGAAGTTAATCTTTTAAATGCTAAATTACTTTACACTAACAAAATCTTTAAGTCTAAAAACTTAACAGAAAGCAAAAAAGTTAAAGTGTTAAAAGCATTTGACAAAGCAGTAGATGTTAAACAAGCTAAAACTATTTACGAAACATTAAACGAAGGACTATTAGATAAATCTTCTATTAATGAATCAATTAAAAAAGGTGCAGCTTCAAAAGCAACTGGTTTAGAACCAAAAAGCGAAAAACATCCTATTATTGAGTCAAACGATGTGTATAACAGAATGAGACAACTTGCTGGATTGTTGTAAAAATAATAATTAATAACAAACTTAAACTTAATTAAAATGAGCTTAAACTCTTTATTAGAAAGCGCAAACCCATACCACTCAGTACAGAGTGATGCTGCTAGATTAGCTAGCAAATGGGAAAAAACAGGTTTGTTGGAAGGTTTAGAAGGAACTCACAAAAATAACATGGGTATCATCCTTGAAAACCAAGCTAAACAACTTGTTGTAGAAAGTTCACAAACTGGTGGAGGCGCTGCTTCTTCAGGTACTTTCTCAAGCCAAACTGCCGTTAACATCGGTGGTCAATGGGCGGGAGTTGCTTTACCATTAGTAAGAAAAGTATTTGGTCAAATCGCTGCTAAAGAATTCGTTAGCGTTCAACCAATGAACTTACCTTCTGGTCTAGTATTCTTCTTAGACTTCCAATACGGAAGTGATAAAACTCCATTCGCTAGTGGATCTTCATTATATGGTAACGGATCAGCTGAGACTGCACCATTTGGAAACACTAACGCAGGTGGATTATATGGTGCTGGTAGATTCGGATACTCAGTTAACAATTCTCAATCAATCGCTATTTCAGCTTCTACAGTTGCTGATGCTGCTTGGTCTGATTTAGATTTTGATTCTAATTATTCAGCTTCTGCTGTAGCTAACACTTGGTACAAAATTTCTGTACCTACTTCTTCTTTAGAATTCTTAGACAAAGAAGGTGTAGCTGCTTTCCAAATCATTACTGGTTCAGTTGCTTCATTCTACAATGATGGTATTGCTGGTATCCAGTTATCACAATTTACTAAATATGATGGTGGTGAGAATGTAGACTTCATCGTTAGTAAATCTTATGGTACAATTGATGCAGATTCTACTTTAACAGTAGCTTATCAATTACAACCAACTGACCAATATAGAGGTGACTTCGAAGATGGTAACCCAGAGCCTAACAGCTTAAACTCTCCATCTATCACAATTCCTGAAATCAACGTACAGATGAAATCATCTGCTATCGTAGCTAAAACTAGAAAATTAAAAGCTGTATGGACTCCTGAGTTCGCTCAAGACCTTAACGCTTACCACGCTCTAGATGCTGAAGCAGAATTGACTTCTATCTTAAGTGAGTACATTTCTTTAGAAATTGACTTAGAAATCTTAGAAATGTTACTTGAGAATGCTGGTGCTGGTAGCGAAGTATGGTCTGCTGTTAACAACAGATCTATCGTAGATAACGGTGCTGATGGTACTATCTCTGATTTAGGATTCTACAACTCTCAAGGACAATGGTTCCAAACTTTAGGAACTAAAATCCAAAAATTAAGCAACATCATTCACCAGAAAACTCTTAGAGGTGGAGCTAACTTCTTAGTATGTTCTCCAACTGTAGGTACTATCTTAGAAAGTATCCCTGGGTTCGCTGCTGATTCAGATGGAGATGCTGCAAAAGCAACTTATGCATTTGGTGTTCAGAAAGTTGGTCAATTAAATGGAAGATATAAAGTTTATAAGAACCCTTATATGACTACTAACCAAATCTTGTTAGGATTCAGAGGATCTCAGTTCTTAGAAACTGGTGCTGTATTTGCTCCTTATATTCCATTAATCATGACTCCTCTAGTATACGATCCAGATACTTTCACTCCAAGAAAAGGATTGTTAACTAGATACGCTAAGAAAATGGTAAGACCAGAATTCTATGGTACTATCAAAGTAAACGGATTAAATACTCTATAATTAGAGATTTAATTTATTTTCTTAATAAATTAACCCGGTCTTTGACCGGGTTTTTTTATCTTTTAAATATTTATTATTGAACACAAAGTTATTTTATATGACGAGTAAACCTCATACTGACGACGTGTATCGTCAAAAAAGGATTCCAAAAAATCCGATCAAATTTAAGTTACAATTAAATGATGAACAAAAAGAAGCTAAAAAAGAAATCCTAGAAAATACTATTACTCTATTAGCAGGAAGTGCAGGTAGTGGAAAAACTTTATTAGCATGTAATGTAGCTTTAGATGGGTTAATGAGAAGACAATACGAAAAAATCATTATTACAAGACCTACAGTATCTAAAGAAGAAATAGGATTTTTACCTGGTGATTTAAGAGAAAAAATGGATCCTTGGGTTCAACCAATTTATCAAAATTTTTATGCATTATATGATAAAATAAAAATTGATAAATTAATAGCTGATGGTAAAATAGAAATTGTACCCGTATCATTTATGAGAGGGAGAACATTTTTAGATTCAATAATTATTGTTGATGAAGCCCAGAATGTTACTCATGAACAAATGGAGATGATTACATCTCGTATTGGTTTAAGAAGTAAAATGATGATATGTGGTGATTCAAACCAAACTGATTTAAAAAGAAAAGCAGATTCTGGTTTTAAATTTCTTTATACTGCATCTAGAAAAATAAAAAATCTTTCAGCTATTACTTTATTTACTAACCATAGAGACCCAATTGTTGAAGATTTATTAGATTATTATGATAATGCTGTTAAAGATGGTATGAGTATTACTATATCTGGATCTAAATAAATTTTTTTCATATTTATAAATAAAATATATTATGAATGTACCAATTTATGATGGTAGTCCTGTTTGGAATGCAAATTCAGTACCATTTGGATTTTATAATTCAGATACTAATTTCCAAACTGATGCTGTAAAGGTAGCTAAATTTTGTGCCCAACGGTTAGGTTATCCCTTAGTTGATATTGAACTACAATCTGGTTCATTTTTCACTGCATTTGAAGAAGCAGTAACCACATATGGTAACGAATTATATGCGTATAAAATACGAGATAATCAATTGTCTCTAGAAAACCTTACCACGGGATCAAGTTTAAATCAAGCATTGATTACACCGAGTTTTGAACCAATTGTTAGATTAACTGAACAATATGCTGAAGAAGCAGGTACAGGAGGTAATATAGATTACCACTCAGGTTCATTTGTACTAACTTCAAGTGTACAAGATTATTCATTTCAAACTTTTATGACTCAAAGTGGTTTAACTGGATCAGCATATGAAAATGGTATTGAAGTAAAAAGAGTATTTTACCAAGAACCCTATCCGGCATCTGCTCGTTATTTAGATCCATATAATGGATTTGGATTTGGTGGAGTACTAGCTGCGGGTGTTATTGGTATAGGAGGATTTGGTGATGGTTTAGGGTATTTAATGGCTCCTTTAAATTATGATTTACAAGTGATCCAACAAATTGAAATGAATCAAATGATTAGATTAAGTAATTATTCATTTGAAATTAGAAATGATAAATTAAGAATATTCCCAATCCCTAATTTTAGTACAGCTGCACAAGAATCAACCCCTGCTAGAATATGGTTTGAATATATTTTAAGAGATGATAGAATTAATAGTGCTGTACAGCAACGCCCTGATAGAGTAACTAATGTATCAAATGCTCCGTATGAAAACCCAACTTATGAATTTATTAATTCAGTTGGTAGACAATGGATATTTGAATACACTTTAGCATTATCAAAAGAAATGTTAGGGTATGTAAGAGGTAAATATGGTACAATACCTATTCCAAATGCAGATGTTACATTAAATCAATCAGATTTATTAGCAGCTGCAACAGCAGAAAAAACGTCATTAATAGAAAGATTAAGGGCTTATTTTGATGAAACTTCTAGAGCAGCTTCTTTAGAAAGAAGAGCAAATGAAGCAGATTCTAAAATGAAAGAATTACAACAAGTACCTTATACAATTTATGTAGGATAATATGGCAATGTACACTAGACTTAGGGATGTATCTCTAATGAGAAAATTCAATAGAGAGTTAATGGGTAATATTATTACTCAACAAGCCGCTGTCTATCAATTTAAACTAGAAGAAACTAAAGTAAACATATACGGAGAAGCAGCTGAAGAAAAATATTATAATGGTCCTTTCTTGTTTAATGTTTTAATAGATAGAGGTGATCAACAATATCCTGAAGGCGAGTATGAAGGAGTACAATTTGAGCAAGGCATTAACTTTTTCTTCTTTAGAGATGATTTAGTAGATGCAGATATAGTACCTAGAGTAGGTGATATTATTTTATACGAAGAAAGATATTATGGGGTTCAAAGTACAATTGCGAACCAATATTGGGGTGGAAAGAATCCATCATATCCTAATAATGATTCTGATGGTACTCCAAACCCATTAAACCCTGATTTAGATGAATTTGGTAATAGCGTATCAATTCTAGTATCAACATACTATATACCAGCTGATAAAGTAGCTATTTCACCATATATAGAAAGAATGTAATGGCAAAACCTAGAAAACCAGTACCAAAATATCAATTAACTTTAAGTCAAAACAAACATCAAGCTTTTGACTTAGAGAGGGGTAATCCTAATAGAGCAAAGTCTCCTATTAATCCTAATTACCAAGAAACAGGTATACCTTTTAATAGGTCTACTAAAATGAGCCAAAAAGGAGATGACACTAAACAATATTCAATTGGGATTAAAGATATAGATGAAGCAATTTTTTATTATTTTGAAAATACTATAAAACCCTTTGTATACCAAAATGGTGAAAGACGAAATGTTCCCGTAATATATGGTGCTCCTGAAAGATGGAAATCATTTCAAAGAGATGGTTATTATAGAGACAAATCAGGTGCAATTATGATGCCCATTATAGTAATTAAAAGAGATAATATAGCTAAAGATAGATCAGTAGCAAATAAATTAGATGCAAATCAACCTAATTTATACGGCAAATGGTCTAAACAATATAGCCCAAAAAACTTCTATGGTAATTTTGCAGCTTTAAATAATAGAAAACCTGTTGAAAAATTTCATGTAGTAGCTCAACCTGACTATGTAACTATGGAATATAGTTGTTTAGTACAAACTTACTATATGGAACAATTAAATAAAATAATTGAAGCATGTGAATATGCTTCTGATGCATATTGGGGAAATCCTGAAAGATTTCAATTTAGAGCATTTATTGATTCTTTTACAACAGCAACTGAACTAACTCAAGGTCAAGATAGATTAGTAAAAGGTACATTTAACATAAGACTAAGAGGATATATCCTTCCAGATACTATTCAAAAAGAACTAAATTCAACTAAAATTTACAATTCAAAAGCTAAAGTTACTATTACATCTGAAGCGGTAAGTGATATAGATAGTGTATATTACCCTGAAGCTAATCCTACCGATGATGGTAGAAAAAGAAATTTAAGAGATTTACAATAAATGAATCTTTAATATAATTTATATATATTTATAACAAATCAAACTACACATTATGGCAATAAAAAAGTTATTAGAAGAAGAGTTACAAACATTAAAAGATTATCAAATTAAAACTAATACCATAGTTGGTGGTTTAGGTAAAATAGAGTTGCAGCTAGCAGCTTTAGAAGACCAAAAAGATATTTTTTTAGAAGATTTTAAAGAATTGCAAAAAGAGCAAAGTAAAACGGCTCAAGAACTGCAGGAAAAATATGGTGAGGGAAATATTGACTTAGAAAAAGGAGAGATTACTACCGCAGAATAATTTTTTGAAACAACTTCTAATATTTATAATAAAATAAACAATTATAATAACATAAGCAATGGCAGAAACATTAATATCTCCAGGTGTATTAGCAAGAGAAAATGACCAGTCATTTATTGGCTCAAGACCTGTTACATTTGGTGCCGCAATCATAGGACCCGCTGTAAAAGGACCAGTTGAAATCCCAACAGCTGTCTCTTCATTTTCTCAATATGAAGCTATTTTTGGTGGGGCTGTAGAAAGCGGTTCTCAATATTACACTTATTTAAATTCAATTGCAGCTAGAAATTATTTCGCAAATGGTGGTGAATCATTATTAGTAACTAGAGTAGTATCTGGTTCATTTACTTCTGCATTTACTTCAGGAAGTACAGCAGGAGCAAATGGTAGTGGAATTGTATCAATAGGGTTTGCAGATTCTCAAGATGCAGGGTACCAAAAATCCTCATTCCAATTAAAAACTATTTCTGAAGGAGTAATTATGAACTCTTCAAGTTCATTATCTGCAAGTGGTAGTTTAGCAAGCGGTTCAGCAGATAACATAAGATGGGAAATCGCTTCAGTAAACACTTCTTCAGGTAATTTCTCATTACTTATTAGAAGAGGAAATGATACAACTGGTCAAAAATCAATTTTAGAGACTTATAATAATTTATCTATGGACCCAACGGCTCCTAACTATATAGCTAAAGCAATTGGAGATACTTACTTTAGCGTAGAGCAAGATGGTACAGATTATTATGTTAAAACAAATGGTAATTATGTAAATAGAAGTGCTTACGTTTATGTTTCTGCAGTAAACACTCCTACCCCAGAATATTTTGATAATGATGGTAATCCTAAAAATGCTTATACAGGTAGTTTACCAGCAGTAGGATCAGGATCATTTACAAGTGCTACAGGAAATAATTACTATAATAATGATGCTAAATTCAACGAAAATATTACAGCAGGTAATATTCAAGGAATTGGCGCTAACGATTATACACAATCAATAAATTTATTATCAAATAAAGACGATTACCAATTTAATGTACTTTCAGCTCCAGGTTTAATTTATTCCTTACATGCAAGTCAAGTAAATTCATTGGTAAGCTTAGCTGAAAGCAGAACAGATTGCATTTCAGTAATTGATTTAGTTCCTTATAACTCAACAATAGGAACAGTAGTTAATAATGCTGCTTCATTTGATAGTTCATATGCTGCTACTTATTGGCCTTGGTTACAAACAATAGATGCAGGAACTGGACAAACAGTATGGGCTCCAGCTTCAACTTATATCCCAGCAGTTTATGCTTTTACAGATGCTTCTTCAGACCCATGGTTCGCACCAGCAGGTTTAATTAGAGGAGCTTTAGGAAGTGTAATTAGAGCTGAAAGAAAATTAACCTCAGGAAATAGAGATAATTTATATGAAGCTAATATTAACCCAATCGCTACATTCCCAGGAAGTGGAGTTGTAGTATTTGGTCAGAAAACACTACAGAAAAGAGCAAGTGCATTAGATAGAGTAAATGTTAGAAGATTGTTAATTTCACTTAAGAGCTATATTTCTCAAGTATCAGATAACTTAGTATTTGAACAAAATACAATTGCTACAAGAAATGCATTCTTAGCACAAGTTAACCCATACTTAGAATCAGTACAACAAAGACAAGGATTGTATGCTTTTAAAGTTGTAATGGATGAAAGCAATAACACACCAGATGTTATAGATAGAAATGAGTTAGTAGGACAAATTTACCTACAACCAACTAAAACAGCTGAATTTGTGATTTTAGATTTCAATGTATTACCAACAGGAGCTACATTCCCGTCATAAAAATAAAAGAATAGAATATTTATAATAAAATAAAATAAAATGGCAGTATTAGACCCAAACGAAATATTTTATACAGCTTTTGAGCCAAAACAGCAGAACAGATTTATTCTTTATGTTGATGGTATTCCTTCATACCAAATCAAAGGAATGGGAGCTGTTTCACTTACTCAAGGTACAGTTCAGTTAAACCACATTAACGTTGCAAGATACGTAAAGGGTAAAACACTTTGGAACACAATATCAATGACATTGTTTGATCCAATTACCCCTAGTGGTGCTCAAGCTTGTATGGAGTGGGTAAGATTACACCATGAATCAGTGACTGGTAGAGATGGCTACTCTGATTTCTATAAAAAAGATCTTACCTTAAACATTTTAGGGCCCGTTGGTGATATCGTATCAGAATGGATCATTAAAGGTGCTTTAATTACAGAAGCTAACTTCGGTGATTACAGCTGGGACAATGAAAATGCTGCTCAAGAAATTAGTTTAACTGTACAACCAGATTACTGTATATTAAACTTCTAATATATTTCACCCTCCTTTTTAAAAATTGCTTGGCTTCGGTCAAGCTTTTTTTTATATTGAATGTCAATACTAAAAGGAACAGTTCTTTGACATTTAAAAATAATAAGATATGGAAAATTTAGAATTTGTTTTAGGTGTCCTATCCACAGTAGGTGTATTCTTAGTAGGGTATGCTTCGATAGGAGTGTTTAAGGTAAAAACCAAAGTTAGAGATATTAACCAATCTGTAGATAATGTTTATTTAGCTATAGATGAATATGGTAAAGACTTTAATAATCAATTTAAAGATTTACAATTAGATTACCAAAATCAAATTGATGAAATTTATAGACAAATGGATTCAAGATTTGATAAATTTGAAAATAAAATTAATAAAAAATAATTACTAACCTGTTTTAAGAACTTTCCTTTTTAGTATTTATTATAGACAAAAACGTTTTAATTAAAATAGATTATGGCCGAATTCAAGTTTCCGACCGAAGAAGTAGAATTACCTTCTAAAGGTCTTTTGTACCCCAAAGACAGTCCTTTATCAAGTGGTAAAGTAGAACTTAAATACATGACTGCTAAAGAAGAGGATATTTTAACTAATCAATCTTTTATCCAAAAAGGAATAGTACTAGATAAGTTATTAACATCTTTAATTGTAAATAAAGATATTGATGTTGATGATTTATTTGTAGGTGACAAAAATGCTTTATTTGTTGCTGCTCGTATTTTAGGATATGGTAAAGAATATAAAGTTACAATTGCTGGGAAAGAAGAAGTAATTGATTTAACTCAACTCGAGCCAAAAGAAATAGATTTATCTGTATTTGAAGGAGGAAATAATGAACTTTCTTATAAATTAGAAAGTACAGGAACAATTCTAACATTTAAACTATTAAATGGTCATGATGAGAAAAAAATAGACAGAGAATTAGCTGGAATAAAAAAAATCAGTCCAAACAACTCAGCAGAATTAACAACTAGATTAAAATATTTAATTACTTCAGTTGATGGTAAAACTGAAACCAAAGATATTAGAGATTTTGTTGATAACTATTTTTTAGCACGCGATGCAAGAGCATTTAGGGAACATATAAGAAATGTTTCTCCTGATTTAGATTTAACTGTAGTGCTCGACAGTGGAGAGGAGGCGACATTGCCCATTGGGCTTAACTTTTTTTGGCCTGACGCCTGAGTTCGCACCTGAGTTTAGAAAAAACTTATTTCAACAAATCCATAGTTTAGTATTCCACGGTAAAGGAGGATATGATTATGCTACTATCTATAATATGCCTATTTGGCTTAGAAAATTTACTCTTTCTGAAATAAATACTTTTTATGAAAATGAAAAAAAGGCTATAGAAAATGCTAGATCTGGAAAGAAAGGTACTAAAACTCTAATTACCCCAGATGGTAAAGTAAATACTCCTGAATTTTTAAATGCCACAAAAGATTACAAAGGTAAAACAAGTTATAAATAATAATATTTATAATAAAATACCTATATGGCTAATTTTGATCCTAAAAAATTATCTAACGATATTAAGGACTTAAATAAAATAATCGACCAAATGTATAAAAAACTTGGTCGTAGGGATACTCCTCCTGTTTTTAAGGCAAGTGAAATAGCAGCTGCTAGAAGGGAAATCAAAAAACTTGATGAGGATTTAAATGATGTAAATTCTACATTATCTTATATATCAGATTCTTTTCGTGATAGTATAGCAGAAGTTTCTAAAATGAATACTGAATTAGGATATGCTAAAAAAGCTCTACGGGGTATGGAATCTGTTGCTAGAGAGTTAAGATATGAGAATGAAAAAGGCTTAGCAATAGAAAAAGAAACATTAGAAAAACTACAGAAAAAGGCCCAATTAGAAAGAGATAGTTTAGAGGTAGCTATTAAAAGTGGAAGAATAACAGGATCTAACCTTAAAGAATTTAAAGATAATTTAAAAGCTGCAGATAAATTTTTAGCAACCATAGAAAAAATTGCTGAACAAACAGAAAAAATTAAAAATAATGTAGGTGTAAAAACCTTTAGTTTTATGGAAGAATTCACCGAAAGTATTCCTGGACTAAAGGCATTTTCTGGACCATTCAAAGAGGCAAGAGAAGAAGCAGAACGTACTGCTAAAACTAATATGGATTTAGCAGGCCAAACAGAAAGTCTTAGCAAAAAACAAATTAAAGCTCTTAAACAAATCCAAGATTATAAAGGAAAAGCTTTAACTAAAGGTAAAGGAAGAAATATAGGTGATGAAGTAGTAGGGGGAGGTTTAGACCAAGACAAAGTAAGAAAAATTGCTAAAAAAGGAGGTATTGAAGATTTAGTAATGGGCAAAGACGGAAAAATGCTAGCAGGAAAATCAGTCCAAGCTCGAGCTGGAAAAGTATTAGCAGGAAACGATTTAGCTAAAAGTATAACAGGCGGTAAAAGTCCATTAAAAGCAGGAATGACCAAACTATTTAAAAGTATGGGTAAATTGCTTAAAGGAGTGTTAAAAAAAGCTTTAGGCCCCGCAGCATTATTTTTAGAACTTTATGAAGCAATAAAAGGTTTAGATAAAGCTGCGGGTGAAATGGCTAAGGAATTTGGAATGACTTATGATGATGCTTTAGCATTAAATAAAGAATTTACCCAAACAGCTGCCGCTTCAGGAGATATATTTGTAAATACAAAAGGGATTAGAGAAACTTTTAAGGCTATAAATGGTGCTTTAGGAACTAATGTTGCATTAAGTGATGAAATGTCTGTTTCTTTTACTAAGTTAAGGGAAAAGTCTGGATTTACTAATGAAGAATTACAAGGTATAGCCCGTATTCAATTAGGAACAAACAAAACCACAGATGAAATTACAGGTCAATTTTTAGCTCAAGCAAAAATATCTGCTACTCAAAATGGTGTTTTACTTAATGAACAAAAATTACTAAAAGACATAGGAAAAGTTTCTGCTGCTACTACATTATCATTTGGTAAAAATCCTAAATTAATAGCAGATGCAGTTGCAACTGCTAAATCATTAGGTATGGAATTAAGTAAAGTTGATGCAATAGCAGAAAGTTTACTTAACTTTGAACAGTCAATTGAAAACGAATTACAAGCTGAATTATTATTAGGTAAAGATATTAATTTAGAAAAAGCAAGACAAGCTGCCTTAAATAATGATTTAGCTACTGTAGCAAAAGAAATATCAGAACAAATAGGAGACTCAGCTGAATTTACAAAATTAAATAGAATCCAACAAGATGCTTTAGCAAAATCAGTTGGAATGAGTAGAGAAGAATTAGCATCTACTTTATTACTTGAAGATCAATTAAAAGGTTTAACTGGAGAAAAAGCTGAGGAAGCAAAGAAAAATTTTGAAATACTTAAAGCAACTTATGGAGTAGCTGAAGCTCAACGTATGCTAGAAGAAAAAGGAGTAGAACAATTAAATAATCAAGTAAGTGTACAAGAACAATTTAATGCAACTATAGCAAAATTAAAAGAAATTTTTGTTACAGTTGCAAACGCTATAATGCCAATTTTAAGTGCTGTAGCTAGTTTAATATCCCTTTTAGATCCTGTTATTCAAATTTTAATGATGGCTGCTGCTTTAATAGAAGATATAATAGGTTGGATTGGTAGTTGGTTTGGTAAGGATTATGAATTTGGTTCTGCCATAGATAGACAAGGCCGAAATGTTGAATCCTCCATGGAAAAAAATTGGGGGACTTCTGCTGGTTTATACGAAATGGCCAATGGTGGAACAGTAACAGGCCCTACCCCAGCACTTATAGGTGAAGCTGGTCCTGAAGCAGTAATTCCTTTAGGAGATAATTCCCCAATGATTAAGCAAGCTAATAAAACTAATATGCTATTAGAACAATTAATTAAGAAAACACCTGAAATGGCTCCTTTAAGTTTATACGAAGTACAATAATTTAATATTTATAATAAAAACAATTGATCATGAGTTTAAAAGACAAATTAATTAATGGCGATTCTAGCTTAACTAGCTTAAATGGAACAACCCCTCCAATTCCTAATAGACAAATTTCTACTCTACATAAGGAATATTCAAATGAGGGTAATCCTATAGCTAGTCAAGTTTATCCACCTAATGGTGTTTTACCTAATCCTTCTGTTTTAGATAGAGGAAATATTCCTGCCGCTGAAAAGTACTTGAATAATTTACCTAACTAAATATGGGTTTAGTAGATTTAAGAACAGATCTTAAATCATTAAGGTTTGGTAAGGATAGAGTAGGTGGTGGTAATAGTAACCAACCATATCTAGTAAGAGATTTACCCACTAGATTATCAGAAACAGGCAGGACAGGTGGACCTGATTTTTTATTAAGAGGTGGAACATTACTTCCTAGAATTGTAGCTAATGATGTTTCTAGGTTAACACAAATGTTAGTTGATTTTAAATCACCTAATGGGATACTTTTTGTTGCTAAACAAAATGTATTATCTTTATCAAATGTAAACTCTCAAACAGGGTATACTTCATTTAACGAACAACGAAATAGTCAAAGTGATGATAAAACAGGTGTTGGAAATGTTATAGCAGGTATAGCTGATTTTTTTGTAAATAATTTTGCTGTTAACCAAGGAATTTATACACCTTTATCAACCATAGGACAAGCCGCAGGTAATGCATTAGGAGCCCATTTAAATAAACAAGGTTTAAACCCCCTTACAAAAACAACTGTAGGAGCTCCACTTGGTAATACCCCTTTAGGATTACCAACTTATTTAAATACTATAACTACAGGGGGGGATGAAGGTAATAAAAGTAGATTACAAGGACTACTACCAAAAATTAAAGAAAATCAAGGTGGAGACCCAGAATTATATAGTTACACAGGAGGTCCAGGGGCAATTTTAGGAGTAGGTAGAACTTCTCTTAATATGATTTCTGAATATAGAACAGGTATTAATAATAGTAAAATTGTTGTTAGTAAAGCAGGACCAGTATATGGCACAGGAAGTGTTATTTCCGGTTTTAGACAAGTTCCTAATTTTTCTAATATAGCATATAATCAAGAAAATAACCCTATATTTCCTCTTCAAGAAACAAGAATAGTAGCTGAAAGAGAAGATGTACCCACTATAAATTATATTCCAAATAAACCAAATCCATCACCTACTGTAAATGATCCTAGTTTACAAGTACAAGATTATCTTAAAAATGATAAATTATATAGAGTTGGAGCCTCAGCTGCTTTTTATTCTAATGCAAATATTTTTAGAACAGGAGTAAACTCAGATTATTTTATTCCACCATTTTTTAATCAATTTAATGGAGATGGAACTATAATACGTAATAATATTTATGATACTACTTCAAATCCTTATAGTTTAAGAACCCCAGAATCAAGTGAAGGATTTAAAAGTGGAATACTTAGAGGTACTGAAAGACAAGTTTGGACCCAACAAGAAGTAGAAATTAAAGTACCTTTTTCTAGAACTAATAAAGCAGATAATATAACAGATTTTAGGAAAGTAATTGCTCCTAGTGGAAGTGATACAATCCCAAATACTTTACCTTATACCTCTGCTAATAAATTTGAACAAAGAGTAAATTTAGGTAACCCTGGAATTAAAGCAAATAGAAGTAGTTATACTATAGGTAGAAGAGATATAGGGAGTAATATTAGTACTGTAGAAGGCAATGCTGATTATAATAATGCTCTAGATAAAATTAATGCTTTACCAATTTACCAATCCTCAACTGTAGCTCAAGGGGAAGCAGTTAAAAATGATTTTGTTAAATTTAGGATTGGTGTTATAGATAATGATGATCCATCCCAAAAAACATATATTCATTTTAGAGCTATTATAGATGAAATGTCTGATACTTATTCTAGTGACTGGAGTGAAATTAAATATATGGGTAGAGGTGAAAAGTTTTATAGATATGGTGGGTTTGACAGAAATATTTCATTATCTTGGACAGTAGCAGCTCAATCAAAGCAAGAACTAATTCCAATGTATCAAAAATTAAATTATCTTGCTTCGGTAAATGCACCTAAATACTCAAGTGTTGGATATATGGGAGGTAACTTAATATCTTTAACTATAGGAGGATGGTGTTATGAACAAGTAGGAATAATGAAAGGAATACAACTAGGAGTACCAACCGAATCACCATGGGAAATAGCAATTCCAGATGCAGGAAATATAGGATTATCAGCAGACGGCAGTGATATTATAACTGATCCTTCTGTTAAAGAATTACCAATGATAGTTAAAGTAACTGGATTTCAATTTATCCCAATTCATAATTTTATTCCTGCCGTACAAAATAATACATTTGCAGGAAAAGCATTTGGTGAAGGTAGTTTTGCTTCATCTTATGGTAAAGAACAATATATTGCTTTAGCAAATCAAGGAGGGGTAAATAACTATGATGGAGGATTAGATATAAAAAATAATAAACATATAAATTATTTACCTAAAAAATAATGGGAAGATATAATGAAATAGGACTTACTAGATCACTTTCTCCGGAAGGAAAGCAAGGAAAAAGACTATATAAAACAGTTAAGTATCCTGATATTCCTTTAAGTATATCTGATATATATGTTTATGCTGAAGAAAGTGATAGATATGATCAATTAGCTCAAACTTATTATGGAAATTCTTCTTTATGGTGGATAATTTCTTGTGCTAATAGTTCTTTCTCTCAAAATTCTTATTTCCCTCCTCTAGGGGTACAAATTAGAATACCTCAAAATATAGGAAGGATACAAACAGAATATTATAGATTAAATAATAGAAATGAGTTATGAGTATAATAGGAGAATCTTTTGAACCTTGGGTTGAAAACCAAATCCAAATCCGGCAAAATCTCCATGGGTTAGAAGTAAGAAGTAATGAACAATTAACTGTACTATCTAATCAAAATGCCTGGTTAAAATTAGGCTCTTCTATTTCTGTTGATGATGATGACTTAGGAAGAAAAAGGTTAACAGATATTGGTTTTACTAATCCCGCAAATTTTATAGGTACTAGATTGGCCGAAAAAGCAGTATTATTCAATTCTTTATCTAGTTTAGATATTAATCGAGACAATGAAGGAAATATATCTAGTGTAGGAAATTATAATATGCGTTCGGGAGTACTCAATTCTAACCAAAGTCTTTGGAATGATGCAGCAGCCTATGGATTAGGAGGAACAACCTTTGGTATTACCCCACCACCAGGACTTATCAGTGCTAATATAAAAGCTAAAAATAGGGGTTCTATACGAGAAGCTAATGTTGAAATTAAAGCTCATAACAAGTTCCAATTTGAAATGTTAGAATTACTTTATCTTCGTTTAGGGTGTACTATGCTTTTAGAATGGGGTTGGAATAAATATTATGGTGCTTCCGCCATAGAAGTAGAAGGTGAAGTAATACAAAAAGATACTTACAAAACAACTGGGAGTACTTTAATGGAAAAATATTGGTTTTACAATCAAAAAGCTCCATTTACTGAGGTATTAGGAAAAATTAGACAACAAAGAAAGGAATACGAAGGAAATTATGATGGGTTTTTAGGTAAAGTAACTAATTTTAGTTGGAAATTCAACCCAGATGGAACATATGATATTAATTTAAAATTAATTACTGTAGGAGATGTTATTGAATCCTTAAAAGTAAATTTACCTCAAGATATAGTTGATGCAGGAGAATTACAAAAATCCATCCAAAAAGCAACTAGTAAAGTAACAGTAGGTTTAGCAGATGCTAATAGTGCTATTATTACTAATGCAGGAGACTCAAATTTATCTTATGCTCTTTATAGTGATATAGTTTCTCCTGATGTTGGAAAATGGGATGGGTCAGAAAATGGAGTAAAAAATAACTATTTAAGTTTATTAGGGGTTGTAGGAAGAAATTTAAAACAAGCTGAAAATGCCGCTAGATTTACTAATAGTGTCCCTACTATACCACTTAAAAAAGGAACAGATGATGGAGTTAATACTATAAGGTATTCTTATTTTCTTACTTTTAGAGAATTATTAATAAAAATCCAAAAATATGTTTTACCTTCTATAAATGGTGATAAAATATTAGGTATAGATTTAAGTGATGACCAAATTTGTGCTATATACCCTTATCAAGTATCATTTGATCCTAGAATTTGTTTTATAAAACCTTTTTTCTTAGATAGAAGTTCATTTAATACTCCAGATCAATTTGATAGTGGAAAAACTGCAGGTGGATTAGATACTGGGGTAATTAACTTTTGGCCTTTTCTAAGTCGTGTAAATAATTTTGGGACTCAAGATAATAAAGCTATATATGGTAATATAATGAATATTTATTTAAATTATGATTTTGTTACTACATTACTTTCAGACACAACAGATGAAAAAGGACAAATTTATCTATTTAAATTTTTGCAAAATATATGTAATGGTATAAATGGAGCATTAGGTGGTATAAATAATATAGAATGTGTTCTTAATGATGATAGAATAATTACATTTATAGATCAAAACCCTATTCCATCAATTGAAACCTCAGATAAATATAAAGATAGGTTCGGTAAAGTTACTGTTCCATTTGAATTATTTGGTTATAATCCTGCTACTAAAAATAAGGCACAAACTTCTAATTTCGTAAGAGATTTTGGCTTTGATACAAAAATAACCCCTGAACTAGCTTCAATGATAGCTATTGGTACTACAGCAGAAGGGACAAAAACTAAAAACTATGATGCTACTGCTTTTTCTAAATGGATGAAGGGTTTAACAGATAGATATACTGTAAGATATGATGACCCTGAAACTCCTCCTCTTGTATCTCCCTCCACTGGTTCAAATGAATATGACCCATTAACTATAGAACAAATCACAAAAATATCCAAAAAATGGGATGAATCAGAAGAAGATACACATTGGGGTCCCTTTCCAAGAAGAGAATTTAAAGAAACTAATTTTGGTATAACTAAACAAGGACATAAAGAAATTAAAGGATGTCCTGTAACAGGAAAAGATTTTATTGATTATACTTGGATTGAATATTCAAATAAAGTTAGGGCTTGGGTTATATATCAACAATTAAAAAATAAGCAAGAAGATCAAAACCCAAAAAATGTAAGTTACATGGTTTATTTAGCTAATGCTTTTGGGGGAAAAGTTAGAGGAATTCCTATTATTTCTCCTTATTACTTTAAATTTGATCCTGATTTTATATCAATGGGTAAAAATAGTTTTAAAGGATTTGTTAATGGTATTAGTAATGAAATATATAGAAAAACAGGTGAACCTTCAAACACAATAGGTTTTATTCCTATAGATTTAAACTTAACCTGTGATGGTCTTTCGGGTATTAAAATTTATAATCAATTAGCTATAAGACAAGAATTTTTACCTAGAGCTTATCCAAATGCTTTAAAATTTGTTATTACCCAAGTAAACCACAAAATTGACGAAAACGATTGGACAACTGAATTACATACAATTTCAACAGCAAATACTCAAAATACTGTATTAACAGCTGATTTATTTACTACAGTAGAATATGATTTATCAGATTCAGCATTATCATATACTCTTGGGGCGGATGGTAATGCTCTTATTAGTGGTATTGTAGGAGATCCTGAACCCATAATAAATCCTAATAAATACGGGGCACAATCTTATACATATGCCCCTATAACTCAAGATAGTATAGCTAAAGGAGGGGTAAATGGTAAAATGCAAGAAACTGCCCCACAATTATTAGCTTTAACAGATGAAAAAGGTGGTTCAAAATTAAAAACATACCATGGAGAAGATTACTGGAAATTAAATACATATGCTTGGGAAGCCTATAAAAAATGGAGAGCAGATGCTAAAGCCGCAGGAATTAATATCAGTATCACAACCGCATATAGAAACCTAGCCTACCAAGCATCATTTGGAAACAACCCAGCTGCCGCTCCAGTAGGTAGTTCTCCACATGGTTGGGGGGGTGCTATTGATTTAGGAATATCTGGATTAAGTTATACTGGAGGTGTAAGTGCTGAGGCCAATTTAAATGATAGATTAAAAGAAAACTGGAAAATAGTAGCTACTATAGCAGCAAGATATGGTTGGTACAACCCCTGGAGATTAGCAGACAATAGATCAAGAGATGAAGCATGGCATTTTGAATATTGGGGCCCTGCTAGTTCTAATTATATAAACCCCTCTGCAGTAAACTTAAGTGCATTAGAAAATCCAAGTAGTCAATTTGGGGTAGCTATTGCTAAAGAAGGTACGATATTTGAAATAAAAGAAAAAAGTTTTGATCCAAAAGCTAGAGAGGAATTTTCTGGTGTTAGAAACTTTGTAGTAATTAAATATAAGGGACAATTAGGATATGCTGTTACTTACAAAACTAGTAGCCAACCTTACATTGAGGACAATGGTAAATTTCTTTATTTTAAAGCAGGGACTATAACTGTTGATAATTTTGACCAATATCCTGATGAAAAAGGCAATTTTACAGGAAAGTTACAATTTGTTGAAATATACTCCCCACTAAGTACACTATATGAAGAATTTTATAAATTAAAATAAAATGTACATACCTTTATCCCAAATAGAATCTAATTTATATACCGCAGGAGGAGAATTTATTCTTCTTACAGATAAATCTCCTTATATTGGTGCTTATTTTAAAACTTCAAAGGGAGAATATTTCACTGGACAAAATCCCCAAGATGAGAATGTACGTTCTTTAATTAAAGTAGATAATATATATAATGAAGTAGAAGTAAAAGGAGAACCGGCTGATAGTGATTTATCTTATAGCTTAGCCCCTCAAGCATACATTAATGCTTCAGGTGTTCCTATAACTGCACAAAGACCTATAATTAATAGCATCCCGCAACCAACATCTTCTGATTATGAAAATCAAACATTTCAAAGATATTTTTTAAAGAAAAGTACAAATTTCCAATATAATGAAACTACTCAAAATGAATTTGAGTTATTCGAAAACCAAGACAGTTCAGTACAATACAATTTATATTCCCCCTTACAATTAACTTGGAAATTAAAAGGAAAATTACTTGATGTTTATAAACAAAATTATAACACAGTAAAATATGTTGCTAAAATAAATGAATGGGTAAAATTTGAAGAATATTTTAAATATAGGTTTGCTAAGTACTATAAAGGAAATAAAGAAGATATTAATTATACTGAAGGAGGGGAATTAAAGGTTCTTGATACTAATGAAGAATATGTTGGTTATTTCCACCTTCATCCTAATAGTGGGGTTTTAATGGAAGGAAGATTTCACCAACCCCAAGCCCACAAAGTTTTAATATTAATTAAAGAAGGGGAAGCATTAAAAAGTAGAAAAGTTGGGGCTACTGAAGAAGTAGGTACTTCAAGAAGAAGAAATATACCTCGTGGAGGTTACTAAGTAGTTATTTATATTATCGAAAAATGGTTTTATGTATTGGCTAGTAGAGGACAATGAACAATTAGGGTTTTTATTAAATAGTAGTTATAAAGAAGCATTCATTGAAGTAATTCCTTATAATGATACTATCCACCCTACTATCAATCGCGTATCTTTGGTGTATATTCGACCTATACAAGCGAGTAAAGGGTTTATGTTATGCCTTAATCATAGTGAAACTTTAAGCATTAATATAACCGAGATTAACCGATTATTAAAAAGGTTTAATAAATTATATTGTAGAGATAAAAAGTTATTATTACATTATTTTCCGCTAAAAGCTCTCTTTGACATAAACACACCACCTACTACGTATATACCTACTAAAACAACAGCACATAACATATATTATAGTAAACATAAAGATATAGAATGTGTAAATTGTATTATTCCGGTAGTAAAACATTATGAATATTGTGAGGGAATTTACAATGATTTAAAAGATAATATAAATAAAGATAAAACAGAATATGATGAATTTTTTAACAACAAATGTTCAGTGGTATTCAACTCCATCGAGCGAAGTGGATTACGAGTACACGTTCCTACCTTCGAAGGATACTTCCATACCCTTAATGGTGAACACGTTTACCCTCAGTTCAACTTAAAAACAACAACAACAAGACCATCAAATAAATTTAATGGAGTAAATTATGCGGCACTTAATAAAGAAAATGGATGTAGGAAAAGTTTTATACCAAGCAATGATTTTTTGTATGAAATTGATATTAGCGCTTATCATCCTAGCTTGTCTTGTCGTCTCGTTAATTATAGTTTCCCCACTGTTGATATTCACGAACACATGGCGAAACTCTACAATGTAGATTATGATAAGTCAAAAGAATTAACATTTAAACAGTTATACGGAGGAGTTTTTAAACAATATGAGCACCTGGAATTTTTTAGTAAGGTAAAACAATATATAGAAAAAACTTGGGAAAAATTTAATAAGGATGGTTTTATAAAATGTCCGATTTCAAACTTTGTATATACAAAGGAGGGATTGGAGAATATGAACCCGCAAAAACTGTTTAATTATATACTTCAAAATTTAGAAACTTCGCAAAATGTGTTGATATTGTGGGATATTCTTTGTATATTGAGGAGATATAAGACAAAATTGATATTATATACTTATGATTCATTTTTGTTTGATGTAGATAAAAAAGAAGAAAAAATATTAGAAGATATTAAAAATATTTTCAAAAAATACGAATTTAATATAAAAATAAAACAAGGTTATGATTACGACTTTAGATAGAGCTCCAAATATGTATGATACGAATTATGATGTTTTAACATCAATACAAAACCTAGGAGATTTGAATAATAAGTTATTCTGTACATTTACGGATTTAGGGGGTTTGGATGCCCTTCTTGCTGAAATACAAGACAAGTATACTATAATTTACAATAAATTATTTGTTTTAGAAATTATTGGAAAAGATGAATATGTTGTTACTT
>Ga0208767_1000676_pt1 | contig 28237 bp, 56 predicted proteins | sample VirMetDEL_Mar_21_FD_184514 | JGI IMG/M metagenome (GOLD analysis project Ga0208767, IMG submission 184514) | Aqueous microbial communities from the Delaware River and Bay under freshwater to marine salinity gradient to study organic matter... | ecosystem: Environmental > Aquatic > Marine >... | reverse complement strand
CATTCGCGGCTTTGAATTCCTCAAAGCCTTTGTTGAGTGCTTCGACGGCCTTCTTGGCCTCTAGCATCGTGTTGTTATCGTCAGACATGAAATTGCCTTTCCAGTTGCCTGATTGCATCAAAAAAGCCGCCCGTATCAGGCGGCTCGGCTACCGGCTCTGCTTTCACATCGTCCCGATGCTCTGCTAGCCCTTTGAAACCCTGGGCCGCAATGGCCTTGGCTTCCGTTTGAGAGAAACCCGCATCCCGCAAGGCTCGCTCAAAATCTCGAATTGTCCTGATCGACTTGACCGCCGTTACCTGCGCGTCTGGCAGCATGGGGAACGTGACAAGGCTAACCTCGAATAGTTCCACCTCATCAAGCGCCCGAATGCGCCCGCCCGCTTCATCGCTTGCCTCTTTGACGCGATAGCCGATTGACATGCTGTCCATTGCGCCAGCCTTCAACAGCGCCGCGGCTTCATCCGCACGGCGAACGCCTTTGACCAATCGCCCGCGAACGAATAGCCCGCGCTCGTCCTCTTCCACCTTTTCCCATACGCCAATCGGCTGGCTTTGATCGTGCTGCCATAGCATCTTGACCTTCCGCCCGCCTGCCAGCGACTTCGCAAACGCGCCGGGCTTTACAACGTCGAGCCCCTGGTCCACCACGTCGAAAACCGAAGCATAGCCTTCAAACACGCCTGCATCGTCCGGCTCTGCCTTCAGTTCAAAGGCGGCTGATTTGTATTCCATCGATCTACTCCAAAACCGTATGCACTGAGGCGCATCTGCAAAGAATCGTATTCCCTGGGCTGCCTGCCGGGTCGCCTGGGTACATCAGCGCTTCAGTCTTGCCGAACAGGCCGGGAACCATGAAAGGCGCGTCCATAGCGACCTGTACGCCATTCATTTCCCGGTGACTGAATTCCGATATTGTCGGCTCCAGGAAGTCGCGAGTGCGGTGATCTTCCACCGATACCCATTCCTTCACCAATTGCAGCCCTGTGGCCTTGGCGGCATGGTGTGCGCCATAGTTGGCCGCGTTGTGTGTTTCCGTTCGGGCTATCGTGTGAGCCCTCACGCGGGCGATGCGTGGCGACCGTTGCCGGATTGCCTTGGCTATCTTTTCCAGGCTGTCGCCATTCTCTTGGCCGTTGGCAATGATCCGCATAACGTGGTCGCGCGTTGTCTCGTTAATGGACGTTATGCGCCGCCGTATCATTTCCGCCGCGATAAACTCCGCAGCCAATCGGGCAAAGAACTCCGCAAAGCCCTTTTGTTCCATCGTAAGCGTTGCATTTTTGCCACGGTCCAGAATGCGCGCGCCGAATGTGGCGATGGATTGCCTCGCTACAGTGCGCATTGTTGCCGTCAACCTTGCCTCGCTGCCGTCTGGCAGTTGCGGCAACCCGCGGCCTATTTCGTATTGATCCGCCATCGCCTGCATGGTCCGGTTGATTTCACTGGCTATGCGCGAACGGTTGGCCTTAGCCATTGCATCAATCAGCTTTTCTTGCCTAGCAGCCTCTTCCGCAGGCGTGCCGCCAAGCAACACCTTCACCCTTGTATGCCGTCCAGATAATCGGCCAGCGGCTTGCCTTCATTATTCGGCACCGACCTTGCGAAATCAGCCAAATACCGAAAGCCCAACCCATATTCACTTTGCAAGCATTCGCATGTTGCCGACCGCACTAGGTTGATTGATTTGCTCAATTCAACGCATGCATTTTGAATGTATGTGTTAAGGATTGTTGCCGTGCCATTTGTGAAATTGCACGTTCTGGCTGCCCACGCCATAAACTCCAAATCATGCAAGGCTATTTCTGCTTCCATTGGTGATTTGCGGCCTGTGATGTCTAAAATATTAGATTTCACGCGGTCTCTAATATGCGAAACCTGATTAAAATCATCGGTCAAAGGCTCTTGCATGTTGCCATTACTCACTTTAGATCAAGCCCATAAGCCAAGGCGGTCAGGTCTGACTTGCTCAACGCAGGATCTGGCGCAACCGGTGCGGCTGGCTTTGTCGGCAGGACATCGCCATCGGGCAACGGCTCATAACCCTTAATCAGCCGCCGCTCGTTTATGGTCAGGTCCATAGACTTGTCTGCCATATCCCAAAGCACGCGCTTCTTTTCCGCAATCGCCGGAACGTGGTCATAGTCCGGCTTGATCTCCAACCCGCCGAAAGCCTCGCCAAGTGAATTGGTCCAGTTGTCCGCCACCCGTTCCACAAGCGGGATTACCGTATCTTCCCAGAACGCCAGCCGGGCTTCCTGGTAGTTGGAATATGTGTTATCGCCGGGAATGCCCATAAGCTGGGCAGGGACGCCAAACGCCAGCGACACATCACGCGCGGCGCTGTATTTGGTCTCCAATATCTCCATGTCTTTCGGGCTCATACCCATAGCCTGCCACGATACACCGCCTTCAAGCAGCATCGGGCGGCCTGCATTCTTTGCGCCCTGATACTGGTCCTCCATCTGGGCTTTCAGCCGGTTGTAGTTGTCATCTGAAAGCGGCGTTTCTGAGACAAGCGCGCCGGATGGTCTGGCGCTGTTTTGCAAGAGCGCTTGCATAAGGCTCATGCTTTCGTTGTGCTGATCTACCGAATATGCCCCGGCTTCAATCGGGCTCATGCCGTACCAGTCGTTGAGCGGGTTAAAGAGCCGGGTATGATGTAGATCACCCTTGCCCGTGATTGGGTCCGCCACAAAATCGCGATACTTGCCGTTTCCGACGCTGTAGCGAAACGTCATTTCTCCGCCATTGCTCGGCGGTATGATTTTCATCCGGTCAGGCCGAAGCGTGTAAATCTCACGCGGCTCATTGCGGACGGTCACGCGCTCCTCATACTCATTGCCGCTAATCAGCAAAAAGCCAATCTTTGCCTGAATGTATTCAGCCTGACCCTGTTGCGGATTTGGACGCGCCAGAAGGTCAAGCAATGGGCTTTCAGTAAGTTCCGTCTTCCCTCGCCACGCCATCCACCGCACGCTTGAAACTGCCTCGGCCACGCGGTTGATTGCCTGATAGGCGACCACGTTCCGCATGTAGGCTTCTTCTGCGAACGCCTTATAGTCCTTTGGCGACCATACCGGCTGGCCTGGGTTGAGTATGTGCAACGATGCAACCGCGCTCTCTTTGCGCGATAGCCAGCGGTTCCAGAACGCCATTATAGCGACCTGATCCGCGGCGCGGCTGGGAACGCCAGAAAGTCGTCGATAGCATCCATTAACGGGTCAACCTGATCATCAAAGCCGGTGCCTAGGCCATCGAACATCTGCAATTCGCTCCTTAGCGCTGGCGTGTATTCAGCATTCGCAGGCAACATCACTTGCCCGGTTGCTATCCATGGGGCCGCGTCAAGCCCGCGGGTATATTTGTCCTTGCCGCGCTGAATGCCAATCATGGGCAAACCCTTACGGCGGAGCGTCTGGATTAGGCCAGTGCCTGAAACCTTGTCCTCTACCTTAAACCCATGCGGACGCTTGAAACGGTGCTTTTCCCAGAAGGCAACGGCCATCCGCTCCAACTCTGGCGCTTCCCATTTGCCTCGCAATTGGTCCATTAGCGCGATGCGATGCCCGGCACGGCCCCATAGCTGGAACACGCTCCAATCGTTGCGCTCGCCCGTCTTTTGTGCGGTATCCGCATAGATGCAATATTCGCTGCATTCGGGCGGCTCGTTATACCACTCGATCCCGGCCATATCGAACAACGCGCCTTCAATGCTAACGGGCCGCTGCATGTATTGGCTGGCGAACGTGTAAGCGTCTGCCCTCAATATCTCGATTTCCGACAAGGTATGCTTTGCGGGCCATAGCGGGCCATCCGGCAAATCATGCTCTATCGGTATGCCGTGCGTCCAATCAGGCGGGTATTCATGCCCCGCGGTTATCTCTACCGGCAAATCCAGATGATGCCACTTGTCGCCAGACCCGCCGCGCAATAGATGGCCCGCGAAATCGTCGTTGTGTAGCCGCTGCATGATGACGATGATCGGCACTCCATCATGCGCCAACCGGCTGCGGAATGTATTGGTTGCCCTCTGGTTAACCGCTGCCCTGCGTGTCGGCGAAAAGGCATCATCTGGCTTTAGCGGATCATCGATAATCAGAGCGCCGGTAAATTTGCCGGGGTCCATAAGGCCCGCCCTGAAGCCGGTAATTGGACCGCCCGCCGCCTTGGCCAGTAGCCCGCCGCCCGCCATTGTTTTCCACCGGTCCTTGGCCGATGAATCCGCCGCGATGCCAAAGCCTGGGCTTAGTTCGGCGAATGCCTCGCTTTCCACTAGGTCTTTTATCTTGCTGCTATTTTCCCGCGCCAGATCGTCTGAGAATGTGGCGTGAATAAAGCGGCTTGCCGGGTTAATCTGAAACCCCTTGGCGATGAAGGCCACAACCGCCAATTCTGTTTTGGTGTATCCAGGCGGAACCGTAATCAACAGCCTGGTTATGTCACCGGTCAACACCCGGTCAAGCGTCTCGCCAATCAGCCTATGGTGCGGCCCTTCGATAAAGGCCATCCGTTCCCGGTCGTAAAAGAACCACTTCGCGAAGTCTAACAGCGGGCCGGATGGTTTAAGCGTCGTCGCCTTCTTGTGCGCTTCCAGTGAGGCCAAGAAGTGCCGGATCGACGCCAAGTCTGGTTGCTTGCTCAATCAGTTCTGCCCGTTCGGCCTGTGCGCTAACCCTCAAGTGAATGGGCGCGCTGGGGTCGCCCGCATGCTCTTTTCTGTCGGCAAGCCCCAAATCTCTAGCGATAATCGCCGGATTCAGCAGGTCTGCACTTGCGCCTTCAAACTTCTGTTGACGGATGATTTTTGCAATTTGCGCACAGACCAACGAAAAATCTTCGCGATTGTTGTAATCCCGCCACGTTTGATCCCCGATATCAAGAAAGTTCGTCAGGCCGTCAATTGTCATGGCCCGCATTTTCTCCATATGAGCAATGACGATATTGCCCTTGTCGTTGAATGCCTTGGCTTCATAAAGCGGGTTATCCTCCACCCACTCGAAATATTCAACAGCGGCTGACCATAGGGCATCTGGCGTCTTAAATATCGGGTCGCGCCCATGCGATGACCGCGCAAGCCAGAACTTGTTGCCTTTCGGCGCTGCCACGTGTCCGCTCCATATTCCAGAAAAGCGAAAGCCCCGCGGGGGAAAATCGCGGGGCCTTCTCTCAGAGCGCGCATCCGGTTAGGGGCTAATGCGCGCCAGATTTTTGTGCCGCCTCTCGCGACATACTTGATTTACTAGCGTTTCCGCCTGCGTGTGTCAAGCGGTTATCGCCAGCCTTTCATATTCGCCATCACGTCCAGGCTTTTGTGGTATTGCTCGGTCAGCAGTTTTCGGCGGTGTCCTGACGTGGTCATCTGGTTGATGTAGACGCCTTCTCCGCAGACAAGCCTTGCCGGATTGGGGTCTATCTGATCGTCCATACATAAGACCCACCACGCGAAGTAGTCCGCCTTTAGCGCTTGCTCAAACTCTGGGTTAATGCCTGCGCCTCTTGGCATTTGGGCGCGTTCATAGTCCATGGCCTTGGCGGGCGACTTCGCTATAACGCGGAAACACCGCCCTATGTGTAACGCGGCCTCTTGCTGAGTTTCGGAGAGTGCTGCCCAAGATGTGGCGTGCATTGCGCATTGCTTGGCGATGGTCCGGGTTTTGCGGCCATTTGCAGTGTGCGCTATGGTGACTTCGACCGGCACAACCTGGTGATACCGTTCACGGTGTATCTGCACGTGGTCGGGCTGGCTCATGCAATCCCCTTTGCGTTGGCGAGCGGCATGGATGGTACAGCCCCTAAGCCATCCATCCATGCGCGCTCTGGCGCTCCAGGCGCTCTATGGCGGATAATGCCAGCGGGTCGCGCTTTGGTCAAGCCAGAGAAAAAAATTCAACTTCCCTGCATTTTCCTCTTGCATCATGTAGCGCTAAGAGCTACATTCACATTATTGAAACGGCGTAGATAGCGCCAACACCAAGGAGACACGAAAATGACCCCATCCGAAATCACCAAGATAACCTGCCAGGAACTCAGCGCCGGGAAATTTCGCTATATGGGCCACGATGCTGCCGGGAAGAGCGAAGTTATCCGCGCATCCTCCACCAAGCGTTTTCTCTTTGCTTGCCGGTTTGACGCCCCGGTTATTGGAAGCCGGAAGTTTGGCACCGAGCCAAAGCTGACCAATTATTTTGGCTTTACCAATCGGCCTGCCGGATACAAAGGCGGATGCAGCCAAGACGATCCGGCTCAAACACTGCCGGTAGAGTAGCACCGCAACGGGGATCCGGCCCCGCGTCCGACGCCGTGGAACAAACAATGACACCATCTGAAATCTCCACCGCTCGCCAGCGGCTCGGCCTTACACAGGCCGGGCTTGCCCGCGTCTTAGGCTATCGCTCTGCAATGGCTATAAGCAACCTGGAGCGCGGCACAAAAAACATAGGCCCCGCGGCTGCCCGTCTGCTGCGCGCTTATCTGGACGGGTATCGCCCGCCTGACTGGTGACGCAGAGAAAACGCCCCAGGCTTTTGACCTGGGGCGCATCTCGAACCAACCAAGAAGGAAACCCCGCGCTACGCACTGAGTAAGCTCTTGTACCGCGGCTTGCGGCATGGTGCAAGGGGTTATTCATCTAAACGAAACCGGGTTTTTATGATGCCCACGCTTTCAATTAGCGCTGCGGCTGTGTGTTTGTCGCGATTGCGCCGCCTGACCATTATCGGCTCGTCACCTTGGTACTGATGGTCCACCAATGACATCAAATCCTCGCAAACCTCTTGCGCACGATCCAGCATCAACTTTAGTTCGCCAATTTCCAGATCAACGGTAACTGCCGGTGATGTCATGCGTCTTTCTCCATCGCCCATTCAGTCAAAGCCCGCTTGCAATCGCGTTCAAGCCGTCGATACCGTCGCGCCAGCAATTGCGCCTTCTTCCTGATTTCTGCCGGTTCTGGCATCCATTCGCCGTGCTTGGCGTAATCGGCGAAGGCTTCCTCAACGCAACCGGCTGGCATATCTCCAAGGGCATATCGCCAAACTTGCGCGCCTTCCTGGCTGGTCATGTTGCCTCTCGCCTTCATGGTCGAGTATAGCCCGGTGACGCTCTTTGCCAGAAACTCGCCAGACACGCGGTCGCGCATCGCGGTGAAGACCAGATCATGCACGGCCAACACGTCCGAAAGTAACGATCTGTCCGGTTGAATCCAAGCCGCTTTCATCGTTACCCCATAGCCCGGCTTCCCCTGCATGCTGACCACCTCCGTTCGCTTCCCGTTCAGCCATGGCGAAAGCTTCGATCCAGTCAGACGGCTTTCCAGGTCTAGCAGGGCCCGCCAAGCGCTTATCCCTTTCGGCAAACTCAAGCGAGCGGAGACACCAATTTCGCCAAGCCGCTGCCCAACCGCGTTCAGTTTTCGTGTCTCGATCAATCCAGTGGTTGACGAACTTTGGCCATTCCCGGCGCACGTCAACGCCGCGCTCTCTGGCGTAGGCAATAGCTGCTTTATCCGGCTGCCGATCTTCTGCAATTCGTCGTTTGACGCTGGCGCTTCTTGTTTTCGGCTTAGGCGGGTCGTCGGCACCGGGCTCACCTTCACCCGTTCCGGCGTCCAGGTCTTTTCCGGCTGCCTCCGATATGCTGCCGGGCTGTCCAGGTGCTGCCGTATCCGCTGCATTGCCGCTTCTGATTGTTCGTCCATCGTGGTTCTCCGTTGTGGCGTCGCTTTCTTTGGAAACACCGCTAGGTGTTTCTTTCTTTAGACAGTCAGAAGTTTCATCAGAAGTTTCATCAGAAGTTCTAGTTTGTCCCCTTGCTGTCCCCTTGCTGTCCCTTCGCTGTCCCGTTGCTGTCCCCCTGCTCCCGTTTGGTGCCTGAAATTCATCGTATTTACTGATAGTTATAACCAGAACGCCTGTCCCCGTTTCTGTTCCAACCATTCCCCGCTTTTTCAAGCGTGTTATAAACCCGTGAGTTCTGTTTCGCTTCCACCCCCAGGCTTCAGCCAAAAACCTAATGGAATGAGATAGTTGCCCACGCTCCAGAAAGACAGTTGCAGAGCCTACGCGCTTCTCTCTAGGCTTCCATGATGCCTCCATAATCATCCATACGAACGCCTCCCGTTCGGTGAAAGGCTCGTCTTTGAATGCCGCATCACTCCATATCGTGCGGGCTATGTTGACCGTGCCGTTGCTCATACAAAAGCCCCTTGCGAACCGTTGCGCGCGGTGTTAAATCTGTTTGCAGACATTGGCGGTGTATCTCCCTCTCCGCTGCCGGTGTGAGCGGGTCGAGTGTTTCCGCACTCCCCGCTCTTTTATTATCAGCCTGATGCTTGCCGGTGTCAATCTTCGGCTATACAACCGGTTTGCTTGGTGTACCCGGATGAAAAACATTCTTCATCCATATTGCTGATGCCAACAACGGCATGACAAACTCCACAAACGCGCACGCCCGGCTCTCCCAATGATTTAAGACGGTGAATAGACGCAGTTGCAAACCCTTTTAAACGAAGGTCGTCGCTGCCTATCCCCTCACCTGTGATGCTCTCGCCTGGGTCTACCCGCAGCGTATAACGCCCATAGCGCTTTTCTTTGATGATAGTCGCCGCAAATTTAACAACCTCCGGGTCTTCTCCATAAAAGCTGCGGTCTTCGCCGCTAAATTCCCACTCCACAGAAACACGATCCCCGACCGAGAAAAGCGGGATGCGCTCTGTGCAGGAAAAATTAACGCTCGTCAGGCGAAGCCCCTTTATGCGCGCTTTCATTTTTTCACGAATTGGACATCCCCGCGGGTCTGTATAACACCCGTAGCAAGGTCTATAAGTCGTCATCGATCATTCTCCATCTAAGGCTTTGCGCCGATATACCCGCGTTTCCCTGCCGTGCGATGTGGTATCTCTCATGGCCCGGAATTCGCCCGTTCGCTCTATCACGCCATCGCGCAACAGGTCTCTGACATACGCGCCCCATGCGTTTGGGTGATGCGCAACGGCTCCCCGCTCCCGGCACGCTAGGCGGATATCCTCGCCCGTGAAATCGCCCGCGTGTGAGGCGATTATGGTGGCGGCGGTTTGCTGCCAGTCAGTCATGGTCCGCCTCCTTCATCGTTATCTCTAGCACAGCAATACGCCGCGCCTCATATTCGTGAAACTTCTTGCGCCAGAGAAAGCGCCTGTTCCACGCAGCCAAAGCCTCCGCCTTTGTCGGGTATGCCCACTTGCGATTCCAATCCCTTTGAATGCGCACGGTTCCAGTATCACGCTCCACCCAAACAGACGCCTCAGTCTCCCGAATGACTGCATAGGGGCAAGCATATATACGAGCGCTATCGTGCTTTCGTTCTTTGTTTCGCACTTCGCAATAGCTATCATACCGCCACCAAATGCCGGGCGTTTCCGGTTGTTCTGGCTTGTGGTCAAACCGATTTTCCGGCAAAAGCTCTAACGGCTCCAAGTCATTCATGGCCCGTCCCCTCCAGCACGCTTTGCGCCAGCCCGCGCGGGTCGTTGTGGCCGTCTGCAATCGCTTGCAACGCGGCGATAGCGTCCTTGCCCAGCTGGGTTGCGGCGCGTTCGGCTTCCCGCGCCTTGTCTTGAGCATCGTATTCCGCCTTCCATTTTGCGCGACGGGCTTCGCGCCTTTCCTTTACCACTTCTGGGTCGTGCTGCCTGCAATAGGCTTGCTCAGGCCCATGCCCGCGCTTTCGTGAGCATTGAGAATACGCCCATGCATCATTCGACGCGACTTCCTCAGCGCAACGATTTGGGTCCGCTGGAATGCCGCCCATCCTGCCATAGCCATTTTTGTGATAACTGCTTGGTTGCCAGTCAGTCATGATTTCCTCCATCGGTGATAGTTACGGTGACCAGCCCGCCCGGCACGCGCTCGCCAAACTGTTCCGGCCAAACGTGGATAAACTTGTTGTCGTCTATCATTAGCGCGTCCTGGATGCCGTCTATGGCCGCTTTAAGCGCCGCCTGGACGTTGGACATATCGGCCCGGCTCTTTGGTGGCTTGTGTATCGACCAAACCAGCCTAGGCCGCCCGGTGATGGTCAGGAAGGAACACCCAGCGGCCTTGCACTCCCATGCTGCGTTGGTGCGGGCCTTGCGTGTTGCCGTGCCCTTCGCTGCCCAATGCGGCCGCGCATTCTGCCATAGCGCCGCGTCTGGCCATGGCAGGCGGATGGTGATGGCGTCAGTCATTGGCCAGAAGCTTCCAAAGGCAACGGCGGCTGCGAGCGGACCAAACCGCCGCCCTATTTTGCCGCTGTATGGCTTCGTCAAGCTTCCCAGATTTCAATTTCACCGCGGCAAGCGCGTATTGAAATTCAGCCTCAGTCTGACAAGCCTTGGTTGCTCGCTCTAGTTCCGGTTGTTTCATGTTCATATCCTCTCAAGTTGCAGGTTGACGCCGCGGGCAAGTCCCGTTTCAGAACGTAAGCACAACTGCTTGGTCCTTTCGTTTGTGTTGCGTTAATTCTTCCTGCCCGCGGCGAAACTTTATGAGGGCATCATCTATTCAAAGCTAAGTTGTGGCTCGTCGCTAGCGTCCAAAACATCGGCCTTCTCAAGATTTTGCACCGCTTGTCGAAAATAGCTGGACTTCAGTTCAACGCCGATACCAATCCGGCCCAACTGAACTGCCCCGAAAACCTCAGAACCAATCCCCATAAATGGAGTGAAAACCTTTTCGCCGGGATTTGTTCTCAGGCTTATGCACCGATCAATGACATCCAATTGAAGCGGGTGAACGTGCTTTTCGTCTTCCGGGTCTTTCCCACCCTGGAAAGGAAGAACCCTCTGCATTCTGATATCATCCCAAACAGACGAGGCGTAATGCCTCCATATCCAGTGAGAATACCGGTTTTCAATTTGCTTACCCTTCCATCCCTTGTACCCAAGAATATCTCCAGGCATGGGCTCTTCGCCCGCGTAGTGATAAAGCCCAAAGTCATGGGTTATAGGAACCGGGTTTTCGCCGCGTTTGCGGAAAATCAGCATGTAGTCGGCGCTAGCAACGCCTCCGTATGCCGCGTCCTGAACTATGGTTTGGTGAGCCAAGTTCTTGACCATGGTCCTGTTACGAACCCAAAGCGGCTCCTTCCATATCGTGTGCCGGGCGATGAAATCGAAACCGCACTCCGCGTGGAGTTTGATAATGTCGCCGGGGAAATCGAGAAGGTAATCCCTACCGCTGTTGCCGCTTGGTATGTCGGTGCAATGGACCGCGGTTATCCGCCCCGGCATGGTTATCCGGTGAATGCCTTCGATGCAGAAACGATAATGAGCAAAGAAGTCCGCATAATCGCCGCTGTTAGATAGGTCTCGGTCATCGCTGCTATAGTGGTACAGCCCGCCAAACGGCGGAGAGTATACCGACAGGTGAACACACGCATCGGGCATGGAAGCCATAACCTCAATGCAATCGCCATTGTAAATAGCGTATTTGTCCGTGATGGATTGATCTTTTACAGCCATTTGGGCATCTCCGTTTTTTGTGTATAGTGATCAACTTTTGCAATCCCCGCAGCGCGGTTCATTTCAGCCACGAGGTTTGCAAACATGGTATCGGCCTTAACCGATTTTTGCTGAAGATTGGCCATAACGCGGCGCTCGCCTTCAGTCATAACTATGTCGACCGTGACATCGTTTTTTTGGCCAAACCGCCAACACCGGCGAACGGCTTGGTAATATTGTTCGTAAGAATGGGAGGGAAAGTACACCTCATGATCCGCGTGCTGCCAATTAAGACCAAGCGCGCCTATCTTTGTTTTGGTTATCATTACCCGCGCATCGCCTCTGCCAAAGGCTTCGAATTTGGCTTCTTTGGAATCGTCACTGTCTTTGCCGCTTACCTGGACGCTGCCGGGTATCAGCTTTTCTAGCAGGTCGCCTTCATCGTTCATATGGCACCACAAAACCGCTGGGCGGTTGTGATCCACTAGCGCGGCAGCGGCTTCGCATCGGTCGTGTATGGTTCGTTTTCGTTCGGCTCGCTGTTCCGGCAATGTCGTTGCGGGCATGTTGAAAAGCATCCCATCCGGCGCGTCCTTGGTGTCAATCAAAACCTCATTCTCTATCAGTCTGGGCAAGATAAAAGGGCCATCATCAAAACCTAGATCCGATGGCTTCCGGCAGGCCCTGGCCCAGCTTGTAACCCACCGCCAAAAAGGCAATTCGGCATGTCCTTTGAACCGCCACTTAGGGGCCTCTCCATACATGCGCTTCATCGCGACATTGCCTTGGTCGTTCTTAAAGAACCGGCCAAGCATATCGATAAAGCCCATATACCCCAACGCTTCGGCAGAGGTTCCCAACTCTATGTAATCGTTTGGCGCTGCGGTTGCCGTCGCGAGCAACCGGTATTCTGTCTTTCGCATAAAGTCAGTTATGGCCTGTTTGGTCGCCCCGTCATAATTTTTGAGAATACTGCTCTCATCGCAAGCGACAGCCGCAAAGTCATGAGGGCTGAATAGATGCAATTTCTCGTAGTTTGTTACGGTAATTCGCCCCGCAACAGATCCATCCCTAGACCTTTTGCACTCGATGCCAAACTTTTCGCCTTCGGCCACCATTTGAGAAGATACGGCCAACGGTGCCAAAAGCAAAACGGGCTTGCCGGTATGCCTTGCCACGTTTTCGCACCAAACCAGCTCTTGCAATGTTTTGCCCAATCCGCAGTCGGCAAATATAGCCGCCCTGCCCGTCTCTATACCCCACGTCACAAGGGCCTCTTGAAAATCAAAGAGAGATGACGGCATAAATGTGGGTGTAAACCCACGTTGCGCGCCAGTGTTTTCGCGGTCTGTTAAAAACCGCCTGTACTCTGCCAAACTCAAGGCTGCATCCTCCGAAATATGCGCCGCAGTACATAGCTGCGCGCGGTTGATAGGACAAAGAACACCGCGGCAACCATTGATGATTGCTCAATAGTTGATTGCCAGCCAAACAGCGGCCAAAGCAACTGGACTGCGGTTGCGGATATAGCGAGCCCGGCAATGGCGTTTGCCGTGGCTTCCATGCCGTCCAGGCGGCGCGTCATTTGCCAACGCCCCTGAATGAAAAGCATTGATCCGGCACAAGCAGAGGCGGGGAAAGTTCCGCCGCCGCCGCCCGTATGTTAATCGCCCATGCGGCTGGCATAACGCCTTGCTTCCGGGCGGTTGTCACTGTGCGGCGCTTCACGTTGTTTAGGGCGCAAACCCGCTCAACGGTGATAGCGTCGATTGCGTGACGTGTGATTGCTTCATAATCCATGCATTGGATCATACGCGCAAAAAAAATGCGCGCAATGCTTTTTTTATGTTGCATGGTGATTTTATGCGTGTACATTGTGTCTATCGACCAACTGAGAGGAACCACCCGATGACAATGGGCGATTGCACATCACACCTGCCACAATGGGCGGACTACATGGCAAAGCAGCGCGAACGGCTGCTGGATTTGTCGGGGTCGTTTACGGACAGCCCTGTGGCCGTGCAGCATTTCGCAGAAGAGGCGGCGGTGTGCGCAGGGATTGAAGCGTTCCTGCGATCCACGATCCGGGACGCCGCCACCACGAATGACGACGCCACCAACTGAGAGGAATGAAACCATGATCACAATCGACAAAGACAAGCCGATACCTAAACTCTCTGGGCGTGGGGCACCGCGCAAGTACCCGTTTGACGAGCTTGCTGTCGGCGAATCCTTTTTTGTTCCTGGCAAAAAATCGACAGACCTTGGCGGATCGATTGGCGGCGCACGGCATCGCTTGCCTGGACGCAAGTTTCGAACGCGCACCGTAACAGAGAACGGCGTCGATGGCGTCCGCGTGTGGCGCGTCCAATGACTGAAGCCGACGAACTCAAAGCCTGCATAGCGATGGCGCTGGCCAGCCTATCTGAGCCACGGCTTGACTTCTCCAGCCGGTGCCTTGCTGCCATCATGGCGCTTAACCCGGACGAGCGCGCCAACCTGAAAGGGCTGGCAGCCGCGGCCAACGTGCAAGTGCGCACCGTGCATCGTCAGGTTCGCCGGATGCGTGACCTTGGCGCTGTTGAGTGCGTGAAGGGCAACGATGGGCATTTTTACAAATGGAAGGGGTTGCCATGACCAGCGACACACAAACAACAATTGCCGGGGCCTTGGCCGCTGCCCAGATGGAAATGGGCAAAGCGCTTAAGCTGTCAAACAATCCGCATCTGAAATCCAAGTACGCCGATTTGCAATCCGTCATGGATGCGTGCATGGATGCGCTCAATAGCCATGGGATTGCGGTGATACAGCCGTCCGGCTTGGACGATACCGGGCATTACGTCGATACTGTTTTCTTGCATGTCAGTGGCGAGCGGCTTTCGTGCCGAGTGCCCATGTTGCTAGGCAAGCAGGATATGCAAGGGCTGGGCTCTGCAATGACCTATGCCCGCCGCTATGGCTTGATGGCAATGGCAGGCGTAGCGCCGGAGGATGACGACGGCGAAGGCGCAAAGGGCAACGGCAACGGCAAGGGCCAGCCTGACAACCGCGAGCCGCCGCGCAAGGCGAAACCGGAGGCAGAGCCTGACAATCCAACGATTGGCACCATCATGGAGGCAAAGCAGTCGCTGCAACGCGCAGTAGACCTGCCCCGGCTGAAAGCCATTTGGGAGAGCCTGCCCAAGCAGGTGCAAACGTGGCCGGGTGTGTTGGAGGAAAAGGACGCGCGAAAGACGCAGCTAGCGGCGCAAGAGCCGCCCAGCGATGGCGATGCTTTCGACGACCAAATTCCGTATTGAGGGGAATGACCAATGGAAAATGACAACCCGCGCGCCGTGATTGGCGGCAACAACCCGCCCAATCCGATAGAGGCAGCGCTTGCACCGTATAGCGACTTGCTGACGGAGGCGGATAACTGGCTTGACGGCACGCCGGTCGCCAATGCGGATCAACTGAAAGCCGTTGACGAACTGACCAAGCAGGCCAAGGCGGCACGCAAAGCCATAGAGGCTGCGCGCGATGAATCGACCAAACCGCTGTACGATGCATGGCAGGCGGAAATAAAACTGTGGAAGCCTGCTCAGGAAAATCTAGACACCATCGTCACCGGGCTTGTTGCCATCGCTGGCGACTACAAGGCCAAGCTGGCATCGCAGCAATCGGAAGCCCGGCGATTGGCGTATCAGGAGGCAGGGCGGCTAAAGGCGGCGGCGGAAGCTGCCAGCAATGCGGCCAACGCTGGCGACATTGAAGCCCAGCGCCAAGCGTCCGAAGCCAAGCGGGCGGCGGTTGTAGCTGCCAAGCGGGCCGCGGCGACAAAGGTGGAAGTGCGCGGATTGCGGACTGTCCACAAGTACGAAATCACCGGCCACAAGGCGGCGCTGCACTGGATTGCGGCCAACGATAAAGCGGCCATGACAGAGTTTATTGAAGCCTACGTCGCCAAGAACCATCGCAACGTGCAGATGGATGGCGTCCGCACGTGGACAGAAAAGGAGGCGTTTTGATGACCGTCGCGCGCGCCCCGGCAACGAACCCCCGCATTCTGGAGAGAAACGATGGCAGTAGGTGAGCCCTATTTTGGGTCGGATTATCACCGCCCCTTTGAGGCAAGAGACCCGGAAGTTAAAGTCATGCCGACTTCCGTTTTGCGCGACAAGCGAAGGGAGTCGCAGAGAATGACAACCCGATACGCAGAGGAACTGCGCCGCAGAGGATTGGATGCTACAGATGACTGACAAACAAATTGCCGAACTCAAAGCTGCCAGCCCGGAAATGGTGACGGTGCCGAAAGAGTTGCTGACGAAGGTGTTGCTAGAGGCGGAGGCGAATAGCATGGGGCTTACTAACATTACCGCAGAACTTTCCCGCCTTGAGGGGAAGGGCTCCCGCCTTCGTGTTCGCGCTCGCGAAATGGAAGCGGCGGAACTAGCGCGAATAGCCGTGATCAGCGCCATCGCTGGCATCGAATAAGAGAGGGAACGCTATGTCAGGTAGTCCATATCTTGCGCCAGTGCATGATGCCGTTGCAGAAATGCGCGCGACAGCCAAACGTATTCGCGCCGAAGCCGACGCCTTGGAAAAGGCGGCTAGGTTGCTTGAAGATACCCTGCCCGCACATTTGCGCCGCGGGCGATAACGAGAGGAAACGCCATGAAGCTATATGCCCAATTCGTGCCGTCCTGGACGGACGAACAAATCGCCGAACTCAAACGGCTATGGATTGCCAACGAACTCACAACCGCGCAGATCGGCAAGAAGATCGGCAAGAACAAGAACGCGGTGATCGGAAAAGCTTACCGGATGGGATTGCCGCGCAAGATTGGCCAGCAAAAGCCGACATTCAAGCCGGTGTTGGTACGCCCTCCGCCGCTGCACCGGGCCGCGTCATGCGCTTGGCCCATTGGTGACCCCATGCAGCCAGACTTTCGCTTGTGCGGGGCGGAAATCGCCCGCGGCAGCTATTGCGCAACGCATGGCGCATTGGCCAGCAAGCGCACGCTGCCAGAACTTGACGTTGATGCAACCATGAAGGAAATGAGGCTATGAGCCCGAACCTAATCGAAGCCATGCAACACGCGGTAAACGCGCAACGCAACATTGTCGAAATCATGGACGGTGACGACCGCGAGGAACGGATAGAACTGGCCAAGCGGCAACTGCATTCCGCCATGATTGCCCTGGAGCGCATCCAAGGCAAGCCGCAAGCCGGGCCGGTTTACGCCGTCATCGGTGACGCGGATGGGTGGGGAGCGTGATATGACAAACCTGCATGGAATAGAAGTCGGTCAGCAACTTTGGTACGTGCCACATTATCGTCGATACGACAACTCAACATTCGTAACCGTCTCCAAAATTGGCCGGAAATGGGCAACCGTAGAGCCTGCACGATACCCTCGATTCGACTTGGTAACTCTGCGCGCTGACGGCGGAGGCTATTCAATCCCAGGAACGTACTGGCTATCGAAGGAGGATTGCGACGAAGCCACGTTAGCCTTCGATCTGTGGCAGCAATTAAAGCGCGCCGTGGAATACTCCCAACCGCTTACGGACGTTAACGGCATCAAGCAGATTGCCGCAATGTGCGGGATCGAACTTAAAATGCCAAACGACGGCGACGAACGGGGAGCGTGACGCCATGAAATTAGCCGTAAAGGTTCTGCTTTTGGTGTTGTCGTATTTGTTCGCCGCGAGCGTTTCCGGTGAAATCTATTACGACATGGCGCAAACCAATTGGCTGTCGCTTTGGACATACGTCACATGGGAGGCCATCCATCTTGCAACGTGCGTTTCGCTGGCTGTCGTGACTATTGCCGTTGTCGCACTATTCAAGAAAGACTGAACAACAACCCAATCCCCGCGGCGGCACGGTAGGCAGAATATGCCGGGCCAATGCGGAGACAAGCGCTGGCTGTTTAGGGTCCGAGCCCCTGGCAGCGCAGCGCATAACCTGAAAGGAACGCCATGAGCAGCGTCAACAAAGTTATACTTCTCGGGAATTGCACTCGTGACCCAGAAGTGCGCCACACGCAATCCGGCGATAAGGTTGTCAGTGTGTCAATCGCCACAAGTGAAAGGTGGACAGACAGAAGCAGCGGAGAGCGGAAAAAACGGACCGAGTTTCACCGGGTCGTTATTTTCGATCCAAACCTTGCCGAGATTGCCGACAAGTACCTCAAGAAGGGCTCGCCGGTCTATCTCGAAGGCCAGTTGCAAACGCGCAAATGGACGGATCAAAGCGGGGTTGAGAAGTTCTCAACTGAAATCGTGCTACAGAAATTTCGCGGCTCGATTGTGCTTCTGGGCAAGAGCGGCGGCGGGTCCGATGACGATTACGCGCCAGCACCAAAGGCGGGCGGCGGTGATTACGACCTGGACGATAACATCCCTTTTGATTTTGCGCGTTAGGCCAAGAACGGCGAAAGCCGCTTGACGCGCATGACACAAGCGCCGCCGCTAGAGTGTAGCGTAGGCGCATCATCAATGAGGAGAGTTTTAGATGAATGACCGGATGAAAATCGCCGCCATGGCGATGCAGGGGATGCTTGCCATGATAGGTGGCGGCGGAAGCGATCAAGACTTGGCCGAACGGGCGGTTGCAAAAGCAGATGCCCTCCTTGCCGCGCTGGCAGTCACTGAGGACACAGTTGCGGAAATGCGGCGGACGGAACCCGGCAAGGCGCAGGATGAAGTCGGCGATTGGCGGAAGTATACACACCGACGCCACAGTCACAATATTATGTTGGTTGCGGCTGGTGATTTTGGCCCCACTTGGACCGTTTTTGATTGGTGGAACACCCCGCAAGGCAGTAACTTTTGGCGAGACGTACACAACGGCAAAGCCTCGCCAGCCGACATGTTCCGCGCCAAAGACTTTGCCCAGCGGGTGTTGGTGGCGATGGCAGCGGAAGATGAGTGACGCGCATGACACAAGCGCCGCCGCTATATCAAAAGCGGCGGCGTTTTTGCGTTTAGCCTCTGGCAACACCGGCTCACTCAATCGCCGTCACTCCCTCCCCTCAACTAAACCGTTTACAGTCACGCGGGCGTCGCGGGCACCGGCTGTCTGGATCGTCCCAGCCGTCGCACGTGGATTGCGTGCATGGCCTAGGCAATTCATAGAACCTTTCCCGCAACACCCATAGCTCAACGGGCGATTCAGGCAGCGCCTCCGCACCATGTTTAGCCTTCGTGGCGCGCTCTCCGAAAAGGCGCACAAGCAGGCGCATGATCATCGTCACTCACTCCCTTTGTTGCGTGCATCCTTGGCTGCTTCGATTGCCGCAATGGCAGTCATCCGCAGCCAACCAGACAGCGAGAGCGCATGAGCCCCGGCCGCCTTTTTCATTTCCGCCTTAAGCTCATCGCTGACGCGGAGGCGAATATATGTTTCCTGTGTGTCCATGCTGTTATAATAGGAAGGCTACAAATAATTGCAATAGGGTATTGACGTGGCCACACCGTGGCATTATGTTTGGAGCATCGAACGACTGAGAGGAAATGACCATGAAAAAAGCAATCACAACTACCGGCGATTTCACCGAGTGGAAGCCGGTTACGTGCCACTGCGTGGCAATCGTTTGGAGCAATGCCGTTGGCGGATATATAGAAACTGGCGTTTACCTTGGCGAATTTAAGGATGTGCAAAGCGCATCTGCCGAACTGACCAAGCGCGGGTACGTGACGCGCCCGCAATCGCCATATTTTGGCACGGCGTTTGTCGATGGTGCTTTCACTTATGATTGCCCGCTGCATTTCAACGTAGTGAAGGCATGACCATGACCCGCCCCCTAACCGCCGCAGACGTTCTTTCCGATGCAATCGGCATGGTGGACGATCCCGCGGCCCTGACGGAGTATTTCATCGCCATTGGTGACGATGTGTACCGCCGCGAGGATTGCACCGCGTGCTGTTGGTGTGGCGGCGTGGAGCCGATAGACTGGCAAACGCCGGTTGAGGAAGGCCACGTTTGCACCGATTGCGAAGCCGAACGCGAATACGAAACGGCGGGGCGGTATTACTCCCTGCCGGTGACACTCTAGGAGGAATGACGATGAGCCACTTCTTGCAAATAGCCCGCACCAATCTTGCAACGCTTGCCCGGTTGGGTAGCGATGCGTCACCGGCTCAACGGCTGGTGTATTTGGGCCGGGCCATGGATATGACGCGCGAAGCCTATGCCGCCGCCGTCGATACTGACGAGGTTGAAGCCGTGCTGGCGGAGATTGGCAACGCCTGCCGCCGTCCGCCGCTGGCGCAGGACAATACCGCGCGCGGCGATGAATGGGAGCACGATGCCCGGCAGCCCGGCGTTTATGGGCACGCCAGCGGGGGGACGTTATGAAAACCACGATCAAACGCTGGCTACCGGCGGGGTTCTTTACCGGCGCACTGGCTGAACGCACGATTGCAACCCATGCCCATGAGTGGCAGAACGTGATCCACTACGCGCCTGACTTCCTGGCTGGCTTTGCTGGCATGGCTGTCATCGTGGCGGCTTTTGTTGGTGTGTTGAGTGCCGCTTGCCTGGGCATGCAGTGGCTGAATGACAAACTCTTGGGAGAAGACGCATGATCGTTTACTCAATCGACCCGCCGTTTGAGACGAACGCCGTCGCGCGCGAAACAACCGTGACCGTGACCGCGTACGACACAGAGACAAGACACTTCTGGTTTGGGCTGCCGGGTGGATGGCAATGCGGGACGGCGATAGGCGGATTGTTCAACCCTCCCCCGCCGATCCCCGTCGCCGCGCGCAAGCCGCAGGTTGGGGAGGTGTGGGTAGGCCCAAGCACACCCGCTTTTTTGGTCCTAGCCATTCACGATGAAAGCCGGATTTTTGGATGGTGTCGGTATGGCTGTGACATCACCATCCATGGATTTAACGCTCGCGATTACAGGCCAGCCACACCGGAAGAAGCCGAACCCTTCCGCCCATTTATGGAAGTCTTGATGCGGTCGCTTGGGGAGAAGGGCAATGGCTGAAACATGGCCAGAGATTAAGGCCGATGGGATAAGTTCAGTCCACATTCACGCCCCGCCGACCAACGAAAAACGCCTGCACCGCAAGCGTTGCCCTGACTGCAAACGCGCCCGCGCGTGGTTCGCCTCGTTCTTCCAAGAGTGGTATGGTTGGCGATCAACGTGCCTGCATTGCGGGCGCTCTTTTGAGGGGGGCGAATGGTTGGCCCTCCCCTTCATGCGTGGCTCGCGTGCGGCGGAGATAGCCCGCGCCAAGGCCAGGTATCGTAACGTAAAGGTTATCCCGCTAAAGGAACCGCGAAATGGCTGAAACATGGCCAGAGATCAAGCGCCGCCAGCAGGAAGAGAGATGCGCTGCCGTGACGGACGCCATCGCGGCATGCGGCGGCAATCAGACGGAAGCGGCAAAGCGGCTCAAAATGGCTCGTGGAAGCCTGGATCGCATGGTTCGGGAATATGGGCTGGTTGAACCGAAGCCCACCAAACAACGCCGGGAGGATTGGCACAATGCCAAATGACCCATATGAAGACCTGGACCGGGAAATTGACATCGGCCACCATGCGCGCGAGGAAGCGCGGGAATGGGCAAGGACCGTCATATTCGTCACCCTGGGCGCGGCTGCACTGCTGGCCCTTCTCTGGCTTGTCGGCGCGTTCTGATGGTGCAGAAATACATCGCGACGGCAATCCACAAGATGGCTGAGGTTGCGCCTGACGATCCCATACTCGCCCGGGCCATGGCCGCGCATCATTTCGTTATCGACCGCAAGCTGGTGGACTTGCTGGGCCGGTCTGACGTGGTGGCTTCCATCCGCGCAGCCCTGGACGCTGACCTGTTCCACTTGCCATATCCAGAGGTTGCCGTCGAGTTTGAGGCAGAGGATGGCGTCAGGCGGCTGGTCTTGCTGACGGACAATGACGGCGGCTTTGACGCCTATGTATGTGCCTATAGCGAGCCGGTGCTGACCGTATCTGACACGCCGTTGATGGTCTTGCCCGACGATGGGAAGCTGCACATAAGCGGCAAAGGATCAAGCGACCTGGACCGGCTTGCGGCTGGCTTTGCGGCGGCGGTGGCGCTGCTGATCCTGAACATTCGCGGCGTGGATCGTGAGGTAGTCGAGCCGACTGCACTGAACCGCAAGCGAGTGGAGCGAGGGTTGCCGCCCGTGCCCCGCCATGCGGTGTTTCATATTGGGACCGTCTACGACCGCGATGGCCGCCCGGTGTCAGGCTCTCGCCGCGCGATGCCAGTGCATATGCGCTCTGGCTATATCCGGCAACAGGTACACGGGAAAGGGCGGGTTGAAAGGAAGCTGGTCTACATCGCCCCGGTGCTGGTCAACTATCAGGCGGGCGGGCCGGACCCAGCGCCAACCCGTAAAATCGTGGCTGCTTGACCGCCATGCAACAGAATAGACACCGCAACTCCCTAGGGGGCGGGCCGGAGCGTCCTAAAGCCAGTACAGCGTGAGTTCAAAGCCGGGTGCGGTGTCTTGCATTTTTACCCGGCAATGGCTGGCATCTCCGGCACTAACAACGAACGAAGGAAAGACACCATGACCCAAGCGAACGGCGCGCAACTGCGCCAGTACATCGAACAAATCGAACACCTGGAAACGGAGAAGGCCGAAATTGCCGACCTTGTGAAAGACATTTTCCAGGAAGCCAAATCGAACGGCTATGACACCAAGGCCATGCGGGTTGTTCTCCGCAAGCGCAAGATGGGTGCCCAAGAGCGGGCCGAACTGGAAAGCCTAGAGGCGCTTTATTTCGAAGCGCTGGAGGGGAATGAGTGATGGCTGATAGACCAATCTTGTTTAGCGGCCCTATGATCCAGGCGCTGATGGAAGGGCGCAAGACGCAGACGCGGCGTGTGTTGAAACCGCAGCCCTCGCCCGGTGTTGTCCGCGAATGCATCATGGCTGCGCGTGACATTCCGAATACAAGCGGGTTTGCAGTCGGCGACCGGCTGTGGGTGCGGGAAAGCTGTGCCTTTGTCGGTAGTGTTGACCCGCAATGGGTTCTTTACCGCGCCAGCGGCTACGCGCGGGAATGTAGGCGGCATGGCTTCGACCTGCCCTACCCGCCAGAGCCTAAATGGAGGCCATCTATCCACATGTCCCGGGGGGCGTCACGGCTGACCCTGACTGTCACTGGCGTTCGGGTTGAGCGGGTGCAGGATATCAGCGCCGCGGATGCGACAGCCGAAGGGCTGGCGATGCGGGGGAAGGGGGGCAGCAAATGCAAATACGGCATTCCAGACCGCGACGGCCAGCCGGGCAATGAAGATCACGGTTGGCTTTGGCAGGACTGGTGCATTGATCCCCGCAACGCATTTGGGTGGCTCTGGAATAGTATCTATGAGGCCCGCGGCTATGGGTGGGCCGAAAATCCATGGGTTGTGGCACTGACCTTCACTGTCTCAAAACACAATATCGACCGGCCAAAGGAGGGGAATGAGTGATGGCCTGGGCAACGACTGCGGCGATGATCGGCGGGGCGGGGTTAATCGCCCTTTCCATTGATATGGCCTGCAACTATCGCCGGTTTTCTGATGCGTGGTGCTGTGTCGGTATAGGGCTTTTGGGAGGCGGGGCTAGCAACTTGGCGGTTTTCGCCGTGTAAGCCTAACCGCGGAAAGGAATGAGATTTGAGCGATATCAACACGCTTGCGGACGCGCTGCCGGATTTGATGGCACAGGTTCGAACTGTGGTTATCCCATCCTATGAGGAGGTGGCTAAGGTTGCCCCGATGGCCAAATTGACGATTGCGGTTATCGAGGCCGAACTTGATCAGGCGGCACGGGCATTGGCTTCTGGCGATGTTGTTGCGATGCTCGAAGCGCACGCGGCGCTTCGAGACACCTACGACAGCATGTGAAGGGGAATGAGTGATGACGAGCAGGGACCACGAAAACCACGGAATGCTGATCATGGCAATAGCCATCGCCGGGCTGTCTCTCATCTGGGGCGAGTACACTGCTGCGGCTTTGTCTGCCTTTATGGCGGCGGGTACCGTAGCGGACATGCAGTGGCGGCGTTGGCGGCGCTGGCGCAATCGACCGGCCAAAGGAGGGGAATGAGTGATGGAAAAGGACATTGTTGAGCGGCTGCGGTTTTTGGACGGACGGTTTGACATTTCGCCAGACTTGCACGCTGAAGCTGCTGACGAGATCGAACGCTTGCGCACAGCCCTCAAAGCCATCGCGTATCTCGACAAACTTGGGAAGGCGGACTTTATGGACGACGCAGTTTAACCGTTCGTGCCGTCGCGGTCTATGATGGTGTCCAATTCATCCAGGCCGCGGCGTATTTCGGCCATGACGCGCTTTAAGGCGTGGTGCAACTCGAAACTTTCGACCTGTTGCTCTCTGACCTCGCCAGCCGCTCTACAGAGGCGGCCATCGCGCGGGCCGTCTCTAAGGATTCCCGCTGCAAGTCCATTACCTGAGAAAGCATCTCGCGGGTATCCTGTAAGTGAGCCGCCTTCCCCGCTTCCACCCGGTCGGCATAAGACATTGCCAGCGCCTCGATGCGGCGGCTGTTCTCGATTATGATCTCTTCCAAGCGCTTGGCGTGCGCCGCTTCCATCTTGCGGGTTTGATCCTGCGTCTCCGTCTGCCGTGCCACGAGGTTGCGAATAAACAGCCAAAGAGCCCCTACCATGGCTACGACCATCGCCATAAATGCTTCGGCGTTTATCGGCATTAGGCATAGGGCCAAACGGCATGAGAGGCTTCCACAAATGTTGCATCGTGCGAGACTTGCACGCCGGGCAGCATACCACTTGTGAAGTATATCACACCTATACAATCGTATGCTGGCACTGTGCCGCTAACCTTTCAGTTTGGCGACAAGCGCCGTCAGGTTTGCCAGCCCGGATTCGATCTCCGCAACGATGGCCGCTTGTGGCTCATCGGTTGGCGGCTCTGGGATTACCCCAGGCCCGCTTCCATCATCGCTGAAGAGAAAGTCTACCGGCAACGGCTCTTGTGGCTCATCAACCGGCGTCTCTGGCACAACAACGGGCGGCGGGACCGGAGCCGGAGGGACGGGGACCGGGGCCGGAACGGAGCCGATTGGCCGGAAGTCGAAGCGCGCAGGGTCTTTGTAATGCTTGGCATAGTCGGACGGCGGAATTTCCCGGTTGTGCGCCTGATACTTCGGCACGCTTGGCGCTTCGTTGCCTACGACCTGATTGCCATTCCCGGCCCGGACGAAAATCCGCAGGCCCTCGCCACGATAGCGCGGGTTGCCGTCGATCACGCGGTTATTCGTTACCCGGCAGCCGATAGCGCCGCCAAGGCTGATGCCGTGTTTCCATGGCGTGAGAACAAGCAGGTTGCCGTCAACAGTCCAGTTTTGCGGCGCACCATCGCCCATCCATATGCCCTGCCCCGCGGATATAAGCGGCGGCGCGTCCGGGTTGATAGGCCCCGGCTCTGCCGTCCGGCTCCATATTTCGTTGGCCGGGTCGTCGCAGGAATAGAACTCATTGCCGACAATCTGCACATCATCGACCGAATGGGCCATTGATTTGGTTGGCCTGCCGGTCGCCGGATCAAGCGCGAACGCCTGGACCATATCATCGTGATTGCCGTCAACCGCCCAAGTGTCGGTGACGTCGCATAGCGCAATGCGCGTGCCGTTGCCGTTTGGGCGGAAGGCGTCACCGGAAATGCCTTTGATCCGCAGGCCCTCAACGCGCGCGCCAGTGCTAGAATGCTGGGCTACAAAGCCCGTGCGGACGCCGTACATAGCGCCGCCGATAAGCTGGCACCCGTGGCCATAGAACATGACCCCGCCCGTTGAGCGGTCACGCCAGTCGCGCACAGTCCACAAAGCGCCGTCGCGGCAATCCAGGTCTAGGCCCTGAATAATGCAATCGTCACCATGCAGGATGATGGCAGTTGTGTTGAAGCCAATGCCGTTCGGTCGCAGCGTTGGCCCCAGGAACTTGACCTTATTCCACCCGCCGTTGATCCGGGTGAATTGCCCGCCTTCGATGGTGACGCCGGGGGCAATCGCAGTCCCGCCAGTGAGACTGTCCATGGCAATATTGCCCAGCTTGACGGTATCGCCCGCCCCGGCGTTCCGTAGTGCGCTGTAGGCATCGGCCTGTGTAACCGGGGAGAGCGTGCGCATGGGCTAAAAGTCCTTCTGGCCGTCGCCTTGGCAATCAAGGTTGAACAGTGCCGGGCTTCCCGCTGCCAGCAATAGCGCGGCGACGGCTTCAGCATTGAGTTTGCGCTCGCTGATAGGGAGGGCGCACTCGGCCTGTACCAGTTCCGCCGCCGTGCGGGCTGCGTAGGGGCGGCCCTGATTGATCAAGTCGGTAGCGACCGCGCAGGCCGAGAGCCCAAGCACGCCACCGCCGAGGCAAGCGATGCGCAGGAACTTTGCAAGGTTTGTCATGGTTGGCCTTCCTATGTGTAAGCTGCGGTGCCCGCGATGTACGGGCTGATATTAACGTCATCCGGGTCCGGCCCCTCGTCGATAAGGGGCGTCTCCGTCGGAATACTACCATCGGCACTATAAACATTCCAGCATCGCAACCAAGCGCATTCCATGCCATAGGCCGTGCCCTTCAACATGCTAAGCGGGTTCGTGCCGATGGCCTGCGATCCAGCAAGGGCGGTGTATTCCAGCACTTCCACCCCGTCGATGTAGACGTAAGCCAAGCCAGCGGCAAAGTCGAATGTTACAAGGAGCGTGAGAAACCGGTCATTGCGGTAAACATTCGACGCACTGAACTCGTTAGCGCCGCCCTTAAAGCTGGCCCGAATTTGATTCGATATTGTGTCACGCATCGACACATCCAAATCGCCGGTCATAAAGAAAATGCCCGCGTTGAGGCCATCGTCAGGCTTGCGCAAGCGGGCCGCGAAGGTGCCAACTGCCCCGGTGAATGCCGGCAGCGTTGTCGTAAGCGCCGCTGGCGTTTCGAGGTAGACGTTGGCCAGAGGTGCCTTGTTGAAGTGCGCCTCAGTGGGCAGACGGTCGTACAACTGGACGAAACTTGCGGGCCTTCCGCTACCGCCATCATGCGCGCGGCCACCAATCAAAAGGTCGCCTTCAGGCGTCCAGCCGACACATCGGATTTCCGCCTCTGGCACATATGACCCAAATTCCAGCACATAGCTGCCCGCACCGTCCGGCGCAAAGACGAACACCGCGCCCGTCTGATAGCCGGGATACGTCGAGCCGTCAGTGACCGGCAGCGTCGGCGAAGTCGTCTTTTCAATGCCAACAGCGAAGCGCCCATCGGTGTGGTAGACGCATCCATCGGGCGATGTCAGCACGTCGTTCGTTGTGCCGTCGATATAGGTGCAATAGATTATGGTCGCCAAGTTGGCATCCAACACCGTCACCAAGCCGGACGGGCCAAGGGTGCCGCCGTGCTGGGTCGATACCGCAGCATCGAGCGTGACCGGCGCGTCATAGCCAAAGCCGACAACCGTCGCCATCGCCAGATGCTTGGTCAGCGGGCTATAGCTGGCAGAGTGCGTCTCTGCCGTGTTGTTGACCAGCCCATTCCCGTCAATCAGGTATGTCGCGGCAACCAGTACCGGCGGGTCTGCCTGGGTCAGCTTCACGGCGTACTGAACTGATTGCCCGCCGTTCCATGTTTCCTCCAGCGCGCCCGTTGTCGTTCCCGTTGTCGGCTCGGCATCCGTGGACATTTGGACAAATATATAGCCATCGCCAAGGGTGGCTGACGGGGTTCCGCCTTCACTGTTTGGCGAGTTTCCAGGGCTCCATACCCAGTTCCGGTCAGACAGATCGTAGGTGTAGGAAATCAGGTCATTGCTGGACGTTGGCGTGCCGCCGCCGTAGCGCGACTTGGCGAGCAAAATGCTGCTGCCCATTACCTGCACGTCTCGCGCCAGGTCGCCGTCTGGCGCACCGGCATAGGACGACGCAAGCAACGTGCCGTCCGACGCCCGGAAGATGGATACAAACCCATCCTGCGGCCCATAGGGGTTGGTGTTGGGGTTGCTGTCGCCTTGGAACGTCTCCTGATATGCCCCTGTCGTCGTATAGAACGCATCGCCAGCGCGGCCCGCTATGACAACAACTTCGCCATATCCGGGCAGCGTGGCCACGTCCAGCGCATAGGCGCGCTCATAGCCAGTGGTGCTGCCGATCTCAACGACGCGGATGATGCTGCCATCGTCCCGGTCGAACCATGCCAAGTGCGCAATCAGAGGCGTTCCCGCGCCCGATGTGCCTCCAGTGACTGCATAGCGAACGGCGGTAGGTGTGCCTGGATATGCCGTCTGCCCGCCAGTGGCGACAATCGTGCCGTCTGCCAGAACGCCAACGTCTCGAATCTGGCCAACCGCAGTGCCCGCCGCGCCTGGGTCAACGTATGTGAACCACGCCTCGGCCCATTCGTATTCGGTAAGGTCGTAGGAGAGAGAGACGCCAAGCGGCCCACCGCGCGAACTGTAGCCGTAGCCGTAGCCATATCCGGGCATTGATTACCACCAAGCGATTAGGGTTGCAGTGCCAGCCGTGAACTTGGTTGGACGCCAGTCGATACGCTCGCCAGCGGCAAGATTATAGGCGATAGACACGCCATCCGCATCAACAAGCGTTGCAGTGCCCGCCACATCGCAGCGGATCACAAGCGGCTTTGGATCGATATCCGCCACGGTTGCCGTCAATGATTTGTGATAGACGCCGGGAGATGTCAGGCCGCGCGCGAAACCGGAGAAGTCGTCAGACATTGGAAAGCCCTTTCTGGCTTGGAGTTACTAAACAATTTTCAGCGTGCCGGAATCATTCCA
>Ga0208767_1000675_pt1 | contig 28251 bp, 35 predicted proteins | sample VirMetDEL_Mar_21_FD_184514 | JGI IMG/M metagenome (GOLD analysis project Ga0208767, IMG submission 184514) | Aqueous microbial communities from the Delaware River and Bay under freshwater to marine salinity gradient to study organic matter... | ecosystem: Environmental > Aquatic > Marine >... | reverse complement strand
TAAGGAGATAAAAAAATGGACGTCAATACAATCAATAACATTCTAGCATTTCTATCAAGAGTAGATCTGAAGGGATCTGAAGTCCCCGCTTTTATGGCGGTTGTAGAAAAGCTTCGTGCTCACGCAGCTTCTCTTGACCTACCTGCGGAGCAAGCAGTCACAACTTCGTACATGCACGGCAGAGTTGATGATGATCAAGCATGAACCACTATTTGACACTCAAAAAATTTGTGAACTCTACTCTAAGAAAGATGGTGTTCCTACTACCTATGTGTGTACAAGTGCTCTGGGCAATGAGGCATGGGCAATGGATATCTTTTACAGAGAGACTCCACATCCTGAGTTTGGTAACCATTACTTTGGATTATATTACAATATGTTTGATACACGAGTAACACAAAAGCCACAAATTATGATTACCAATGCAGATCGAATTGAATCTGTAGCGTTTGGGCTTGTTGAAGATGATACTGGTGATCTACAGTACAGTGCACATCGCCATGATTATAAACGGTTTGAGAACGGTAATATGATTGATGGTGGTCGTGCTTATATTAAGTCAAGTATGTGTGAAGTTAAACACTACGTTGTTCGTAACGGTGAAATGGTTGAGGTTGAAGTTGCTGATATTGAGGAGATTGAATAAATGTCTGATATGATAGATTACTATGAAGAAGTTTTACTTCTTCGCAAGAAGGTTGAGAAGTACGAGACTCTTCTAACTGGAGTAAACGAGATGACTACTTTTGATTTTGGCAACGGACTAGTTCCTGCTCACCAGCATCCTAACGGTGGTGGATGGGTTGCTGATACCGCTACTGTTTCTAAATCCGCCTATGTCGGACCTAATGCTGTGGTGTATGATAACGCTGAGGTGTATGATAACGCTGAGGTGTATGATAACGCTAGGGTGTATGGTAACGCTTTGGTGTCTGGTTACGCTGAGGTGTATGATAACGCTTGGGTGTCTGGTCACGCTGTGGTGTCTGGTTACGCTAGGGTGTATGATAATGTTAGGGTGTCTGGTGACGCTTGGGTGTCTGGTAACGCTAGGGTAACTGGTTACGCTAAGGTGTATGGTAACGCTAGGGTGTATGATAACACTAGGGTGACTGGTAACGCTGTGGTGACTGGTAACGCTTGGGTGACTGTTAACGCTTGGGTGTCTGGTCACGCTGTGGTGTCTGGTAACGCTAGGGTGTCTGGTAACGCTAGGGTGACGGGTAATGCTAGGGTGACGGGTAATGAATGAAGGAGTGAATGACATGACTACTTTTGATTTTGGCAACGGTCCGGTCCCCGCCCACCGGCACCCAAACGGTGGTGGATGGGTTGCGGATACCGCCACTGTTTCCAAGACCGCCTACGTCGGACCTGACGCTTGGGTGTATGGTGACGCTAAGGTGTCTGGTGACGCCGTGGTGTCTGATAATGTTAGGGTGTATGGTAACGCTTGGGTGTCTTGTGATGCTATGGTGTTTGAGGACGCTAAGGTGTCTGGTGACGCTAAGGTGTATGATAACGCTAAGGTGTTTGGTAACGCTAGGGTGTATGATAATGTTAGGGTGTCTGGTGACGCCAGGGTGTTTGGTAACGCCGTGGTGGATGGTGACGCTGAAGTGGATGGTGACGCTTGGGTGTATGATAACGCTGAGGTGTTTGGTAACGCTGTGGTGTATGGTTATGCTGTGGTGTATGGTGGCGCTGTGGTGTATGGTAACGCTAGGGTGTATGGTAACGCTAGGGTGTATGATAACGCTTGGGTGTTTGGTGACGCTGAGGTGTTTGGTAACGCTTGGGTGTATGATGACGCTTGCGTGTCTGGTCGCGCTAGGGTGTATGATGACGCTAGGGTGTCCGGTAACGCTTGGGTGTATGATAATGCTTAGGATGATATCATACTCTACAAACTGGATGGGACCAATCTCCATGCAATGGTTTCGTGATCGTGGGTTGACTCGTAAGAACGAACCACGTTGGAGTGAGATATTACAGCAGACTATTGAGACTGAAGAAGTCACTCAGCAATGGTCAGGTGGTCGTATTGACATTTACGGAACTGAAAACGCATACCCAGAAGAGATTGGATTGCCTATTATGCTTGGAGAAGATTGGAATCGTTTCTCAAAATGGTTAGATTCGTACAAGACAGAGACGGTAGAAACACTTGACAAAATACTAGAATCATATTATAATGATGGTAATCCAAAAATTACTTGGGTGAGGCGAGAATGCGTAGATACTACAAACTGATAATCTCTCGACCAACCGGGGGCGTTAATAACTACCCCTTTAACACGTTGATATCGTGTAAGGCAAGCGCCAGGAAGATCGGCAAACCAGGAGATCGTATTATCATTTACGAGATCTTCGAAGATGAACAGAACACTCTGTACGACTACATAATGGAGGATTGGAATGGCTAAAGGAAAGAAGTCTTCAGGTAAGCACTACGTTTCCAAAGGTGAACGTAGAAACATCAGCGCCGCAGTAACTAATGCGGTTAGAACAGACGTAGACTTAATTACAAGAGCACTTTATAAACTGGATGCAGCAAATAAAAAGGATACATCCCGTGGGCCGAAAAAAGAAAACAATGCATGATGTGGTAGATAGATTTTTGAAATCTCCTGAATTTTTTAGGACAAAAGAAGGGACGCAGCACGATTATAGAAGGTTCTTGGCTGTTATGCTAGAAGACTTGGGAGAGATACCACTAAATGAGTTACGAAACTTTCACGCAAAACAGGCTTACGAAAACTGGTTGGTTCGTGGTACGCACTTAGCTAACCATGTTCTGACTGCATCCGTTAGAGCGTGGAACTACGCAGAGTCTATGGAAATGGTGGAGAGAAGCAACCCGTTTTCACATGTAAAACGTGTGTCCACAAAGCCGAGAAAGACTATGTGGACCAGAGAACAAGTGGCTCAATTTCTTGAGTACTGCTATAGTAAGTTTGAATTCCGTAATCTCGGACTCATCATTCAAATGGCATACGAGTGGGGTCAAAGACTAGGAGACATGCGGACGTTAACGTGGGACTCCCTAAACTTAGAGGATAAAAGAGTTGATATAGAACAATCTAAGAGGGGAGTTTCCGTTCACCTGCCAATCTCTGACGATCTTATTGAGATGCTTACGCAACAAAAAGAAGAGTTTGGATTTCAAAAGTGGGTAGTTCCACACACACAGCCAACACAGGGGGTATACCAACCGTATACCATGAAGTATCTTTCCACATTGGGAAGAAGGGTGTTGAAAGAAGCAGGGATACCATCACATCTTCGTATGTCGGATCTACGTAGAACAGCTACAACAGAAATGGTTGAAGCAGGTGTTGCATTGCCCCAAATTATGGCGGTGACTGGACACAGTAGCCCTCAATCCCTAGTTCCGTATATGAAAAATACGTACAACAGTGCATTACATGCACTCACTGCTAGAAAAGGTAACGCGCAATGAAGAAAGAAGATCACTGGCTTTACTTGCAGGATGAGTTTCCACGAATCGGCAGCGGATGGCGAAAGATAGATGTTACCTATGGTAGAAAATGGGTGTATCTTGAGTGTCAAGAACCGTCTGGCATCCGTACTAAGTACAAGGTTAAATATCCTAAGTGGAACGAGATAGTGGGTGGCATGATGTCATTCTGGAAAAGGAACAAGGAGAAGTCGAGCGGTCGTTTCGATACCTTTACTGATCGTAACGACACATGATGCGGAGTTACATAGACACACTAGACCTCTCGCTGGGTATGTCGATCAGGGATAATTGCCCTGTGTGTGGAGGATACAAAACGCTATCCGTGTCTAACCTAGACGGGTTTGTTGTTTGGAACTGCTACAAAGCTAGGTGTAATAGTAGAGGGACAACGAAAGTAAATCTGTCTGTTGATGATATACGAAACAGGTTGCTCAGGAAGTCCGTTACCACCAGTACTTTTGTTTTGCCTGACCATTTCGTATCTGTAGATAGATCAGCCAAGGCAACCACATGGCTGACAGGTTGGGGCATAGAGCAGCACAAATCGCTTTTCCGCTACGATATTCTAGAACATAGGGTAGTGTTCCCTATTAAACACGGGGACCAAATAGTTGACGCCACCGGTAGATCAATAGGTAACCGTGTGCCAAAGTGGAAACGGTATGGTAAGTCACCCTTGCCGTTTGTTCACGGCGGTGGTAGTGTTGCTGTGGTTGTGGAAGATTGTGTTAGTGCTGTTGTAGTAGGGACACAGGAGAGGGTAGGTGTATCTTTAATGGGTACATCATTATCAAGTGATCATATGAAGTACCTATCTCAATACGACACGGTAATTATAGCTCTTGATCCTGACGCCATGCCCAAGTCACTTTCTATAGCAAAAGACTTGCGGTTGTACGTGAACACCGTTAAAGTATTAAACTTAAACGACGACCTCAAGTACCGAAATTCTGATGATGTAGCCGCTTTGGAGAACATGTAATGGAACTGTCACTACTACGTAGCCTGATGAACAAAAACTTCTACGAAAACCACAGCGGAGATAGGTGCCCTGACAAGCTCTTCTCGAAAGACGTACAGAAGATTAAGCACACTTTAGACAAGGCTATGTCACAATTCGACAGGGACTTTTCTCCTAACGAAATTGAAGCAGTGTTCATGGCAGAAAATCCAACCATGACAACTGCCAATAAAGATAAGTATCACGTTATCTTTTCTAAACTAAACGACGAACTCCCTATGGGAAGGGACATTGCTGAATCCGTACTATCTAAACTTTTCCAACAAGCTATTGGTGAAGAGATAGCTAACTTAGGTTTTGAATGTGTCAACGGATCTATCACAAGCCTACAACCTTTGCGTGATCTAGTCGATAGGTACGACGATAACTTTGTCCCACGTGTGTCTGTTACTTGGGAGGACATTTCCTTTGAAAGGCTACTTGAAGCAGAAGAGAACAAGTACAGGTGGCGAATTAACCTAAGCTCGTTGGCGCAGAAGATTGAAGGAGTGAACGGCGGGCAACTAATAGAGGTTGGTGCCCGTCCAAATACAGGTAAGACATCTTTTCACGCTAGTCTCTTGGCTGGTAAGAACGGTTTCATTGAACAGGGTGCTAACTGTGTAGTACTTTTGAACGAAGAAGATTACGATAGAGTTATTGTGCGCTATCTAAATGCATCGTCTGACGCGAGCAGTAAGGACATTCTGAAAAACAAAGAAAAGTATTTTGAACACTGGCGTACTAGGCGTATGCCCTGGTTGAAAGTTAAGAATGCTTCTGACTACAACATGGCTTGGGTAGAGTCGGTGTGTAAGTACCATAAACCTGATGTCGTCGTGCTTGACATGGGAGATAAGTTTGCAGACTACACCGCATCCACGATGCGTATTGATGAAATCTTAAAACGAAATGTCGTATACGCACGGCAGATTGCAAAGAAGTACAACTGCTGTATCTTTTATATGTCTCAACTATCCGCTGAAGCGGAGGGAAGAGTACAGTTAGACCAGTCAATGATGGAAGGATCAAAGACAGGTAAGGCAGCAGAAGCAGATTTAATGTTGTTACTTGCGCGAAATCCTGTTATAACCGGACAGGAAGAACAAGATAACTACAGATACGTGAACGTCGTTAAGAACAAATTAAATGGCTGGCACGGCATGGTAACTTGTGAATTCGATCACACGAAAGCCTTGTACACAGCGTAAGGAGATAACAATGGCAACTTTCTACACACCTACCAAAGACAAACATATATTTGCTCCGTTTGGACCGGCTATCGGGTACCTTAAACTATCGGATGAGTTGATTAACCTTTTGAATCGTCAGGTAGATAACCTAGATCAAGCAATAGGAACTACTCAAACGGTAGGAATGGAAGACTATTCACACAATTTGGTTGGAAAAGTTAAAGAGGAACTTACTTTCAACGAAGCTATGAAGGAGAAGTTTCTTGAGGAGACAAAACAATTTATTGCAGAATATGTAGCGTTCAGTGAAGTTAGAAATTCTCTAGGGCTGAGAACATTAAACACAGAAAAATTTAATTACGGTATTGAATTGGTGTCGGCTTGGGTTGTCCGGCAATTTGAAAACGAGTATAACCCGTTACACATTCATACACACTGCCGACTATCTTGTGTCGGTTATCTAAAATTACCAGAGGGTATTGACAAAGAATGGGAGGAAGACTACACTGACCATCACCCAAGTAACGGGCATATTCAATTTGCACACGGCACACCTAGCCACTGGTCAATGACCAACTTTATGGTTAAGCCGCAGGTAGGAGACTTCTATTTGTTCCCAGCAGATCTTTTTCACTGTGTCTATCCCTTTAGCACAGTAGGTGAACGTAGGAGCTTTAGTGCTAACTTAAACTTTGTAGAAACTGGAAAGGACACGTAACATGAGGATGGTACTCGACGTTGAGAACACGACAGTAACTCGAAACGGTACCTTGTATCTTGATCCTTTCGAGGAAGAAAATTCTTTAGTTATGGTGGGTATTCTTCCTGAGAACGAAGACCAGCAGGTGTTCGTGTTTGACCATGCCGATCTACCACCAACAGAAAACGGGCGTGAGAAACTTCAAAGATACCTGGATAAGACAACGCTTCTTATTGGCCATAACATCTCACACGATCTCATCTGGCTGTGGGAAACAGGGTTTATCTACGAAGGTAGTGTCTACGATACTATGATTGCAGAGTACATTCTTTTACGGGGGCAGAAGGCTGGACTATCGCTAGGTGTATGCGCTGACCGATACGATCTAGAAACAAAGAAAGATGACACGCTAAAGAACTATCTAAAACAGGGTGTGTCTGTTCGGGATATTCCAGGTGAAGAATTGCGTGAGTATTTAATTGCTGACCTACGTGCAACCTGTCAGCTAGAAGAAGTGCAGCGCGAGCGTCTCTACACAGACGAATTATCCTCACTTGAAAACACACTTGTGCTCTCAAACGAGATGGCAAAGGCTCTTACCAGTATGTACCGGAGAGGCTTTCGCGTAGATCAAGGCGCACTTTACGATGTGCGTGAGCAGTTTGTACGCGAACGTCAGGAAATTACGGAGTACTTAGACACTAAAATTAAAGAGCTAATGGGAGATGTTCCAATTAATCTAGCTAGCCCTGAGCAATTGTCTACTGTCCTGTATAGCCGTAGACCTAAAGATAAAAAGGCTTGGGCTGAGATGGGACTGTCTAAAATTACGGAGAAAAATTTTAGTCAGATGGTGTCCGACCACACAGAACCCGTGTGGAAATCTTATTTACGTAAGTGTTTTACGTGCTCTGGCACGGGTAAGATTAGAAAAGTTAAAAAGAACGGAGAACTTTTCAGGAAAGAAACCAATTGTTCGGAGTGCCAAGGTAAAGGCTACACTGTTGTACAGGGGAACGCAATTGCTGGGCTGAAGATCAAGCCGCCCACAAGTAAGTTCTACTCATCCCACGGTTTTGTAACTGATAAAACATCTCTATCTTTTCTAGAACGGTCGGCAGTTAAGTATAAAAAAGATGAGGCAGCAGAGTTTCTGCGAAAGGTGCAGCGACTGTCTGCCTTGGACACCTATATCAATTCGTTCGTGGATGGCATAGGCAAACATGTTAAAAGAGACGGGTTTCTGCATGTGCGACTCAACCAACACATGACATCTACGGGTAGACTTAGTGGTAAAGAACCAAACATGCAGAATATGCCGCGCGGCGGTACGTTTCCCGTTAAGAAAGTCTTCGTATCTAGATGGGAAGATGGGAAGATACTCGAAGCTGACTTTGCTCAACTAGAGTTTCGTACCGCCGCGTTTCTTTCTCAAGATGAAGTAGCTATGAAAGAAGTAAGCGAAGGGTTTGACGTGCATTCGTACACAGCAAGTGTTATAACGGAAGCGGGTCAGCCTACCTCACGCCAGGAAGCCAAAGCGCACACCTTCGCCCCTTTGTACGGGGCAACAGGGTACGGAAGGACTGCTGCGGAAGCCGCTTACTACAAACATTTCACAAAAAAGTACGAGGGCATTTCTAAATGGCATCAGGATCTGGCACGAAATGCCCTCAATAAGGGTGTTATTACTACACCTTCTGGTAGGCAGTTTTACTTTCCCGGTGTACAAAGGAGAATGAATGGTAGTGTGACGTACTTTACTCAGATTAAAAACTATCCTGTACAAAGTTTTGCTACCGCTGACATTGTACCCTTGGCATTTCTAGAGATAGACTCTATGCTACGGAAACTAAAGTCATGCATTGTAAACACTGTACATGACAGTATCGTTGTCGATGTTCATCCACAGGAGGAAGAAAATGTCATAAAGATTATAGGCGTCGTAAACGAAACACTAACAGATGTAATTAATTTGCGATGGGGTATTGACTTCAATGTCCCTCTCGTGCTAGAACCTAAAATCGGTTTTAACTGGCTCGAACTTTCTGAAGCAGCCTAACTCAAAGGAGAAATAAAACATGACGAATCAAGTAGCAGTACTCGACACTAATAACTTTGACTCACTTGCTAAGGCTATGGGTATGTCCGTAGAGGGGGCCGAGAGGAATACACAGACGCTTCCACGTCTACGTATTTCCCACTCCAGCATCATGGGTGATACAGAGGTAAAGGGTAAGAAAGTTAAAATGGAAGTAGTACCTGCTGGAATGTATCGCTTTGAAGTACCAGAAGGACCAACCTACTACGCTTCTTCAATTAGTCTTCGCCCATTTGCTCAACGCTTTATGTACAAGCGTTTCATCAAGGGCGACGGCAACAACCCCAACAGGTTTGTCAAGACTGTGATGTCGGATAATCTTAACAAGGATCTAAAGGACAATGCTGGTGGTTTCAATTGTGGAAAGCCAAGCGGTTGGGTTAAAGACTTTAAGGCTCTTCCTGCTTCCACACAGGATCTAATCCGACAGATTAAGCGTACACGAGTAGTGTTTGGTTCTGTCTTATTAAACGACGTTCTCGATGAGAATGGAGATCCTGTAGATAACGTCAACCATCAAGCCTGTATTTGGGAGATTGAGAACCGCACAGCGTACAAGGAAATTGGAGACGTATTCTCTTCCTTCTCACGTAAGAAGAGGCTACCTATCCAGCACAGTGTAGAGCTATCGACCACGGCTGTACAATTACCCAACGGTAATTCTTACTATGTACCCGTGTCATCAGTCGATATGGACACGTCACATTCAATTACCAAGGAAGATCAAGATACCTTCTCCATGTTCATGGATTGGATTGACGGGTACAATCGGTATATCCTAAAAGCCTGGGCAGAAAACAATTCTCAGGACGATAGTTATGATGATGCGGACACAGCATTAGCAGGTGAGATTTCTAATGTCTTTTCTGAAGACACAGATGAGGTGCCCTTGTAATGAAGCATCCCGTTGAACTGGCGTTGGTGCAGTACATGGAAGATGCTGCCTCTGGTAAGTCTTCTATCTCTGACACTACAATTGAACGCATAGCCAAGGAAGTGTCTGAGGCTGTACAACGCCAGTTCGGGGGGAAGTCCGACAGAAAGACTTTCGGTTTACGTATGTCAAATATCGGACGACCTTCCTGCCAACTTTGGTGGTACAAAAATGCACCTGATAAAGCTACTCCACCTCCGTATAACTTTGTTATGAACATGTTACTAGGGGACATCGTTGAGACTGTGTTTAAAGCTCTGCTTACAGAAGCGGGTGTAGAATATCAAGACAACGCCCGTGTCGAGCTTGAACTTGGAGACACGAAGATCTCTGGTACCTATGACATCGTAATTGACGGAAAGGTTGATGACATTAAGTCAGCGTCTAACTGGTCATACAAAAACAAGTTTGAGTCGTTCGAGACACTTAATCAAGGCGACTCATTCGGTTACGTAGGCCAGTTAGTTGGCTATGCAGAAGCATCTGGCTATGATGTCGGAGGTTGGTGGGTAGTTAGTAAAGCCTCTGGGGAATTTAAATACGTTCCTGCGGATGGTGTTAACACTATGGAGGTTATGCACAAGCTCAAAAGTACGGCCAAGAATATACACAACAACGAACTGGTTCGAGAGTATGAGCCTGAGCCTGAAACCTTCAATGGTAAGCACACGGGTAATATGGTGTTAAACCATAGCTGTTCTTTCTGTTCTTTTAAGAAGTCCTGCTGGCCATCACTTGTTACACTACCGTCCGTGTTCTCTAAGGCTAAAAATCCCAAGATGGTAGATTACGTTAAAGTTGTTAAAACTATTGACACTTAACGGTACATTTACTATATATACAACCTTGCCGCTGTTAACGGCAACATTTCTGTAACAGAAAGGAATAGACCTATGACAGAAGACGAACAAAATGAGATGGAAGAATTACAAAATTCAATCCGTGCAATGGAAGGAGAGCTTCGTGCAGCTAAAGATAGGTACCGAGAGTTGAAGACGGCACGTCTGCGTGTAGCTGTTGAGGCTAAACGAGAAGCTGAAAAAGCTCTACAAGGTGAACTACGGGCTATGGGATTAGGGTACTCTGCGTATCAAACACCTACCTTTCCTTCCACATTCCTATGGCGTAGCCTAGCGTAATGCGATACTCCTTTTCGGCAGTAGCTAGAAAGTATGGATTTAGATCCGGTCTAGAGCACAGCCTCTCTCAGTACTTAACAGAGTTAGAAGTTCCCTACCTGTACGAGGCAATAAAAATTGAGTGGGAGGACTTGGCATACCGTACCTATACCCCTGACTTTATTCTCCAGAACGGAATACTAGTGGAGACTAAGGGACTTTTTACTACTGCCGATAGGAGAAAGCATCTTCTTATTAAGAACCAACATCCTGCTATTGATTTAAGATTTGTTTTTGAAAACAGTCGCAGGAAGATACGTAAGGGTGCTAAGAGTACGTATGGAGACTGGTGCCACAAACACGGATTTAAATACGCAGATAAAGTAGTTCCAGATGAGTGGTTAAATGAAGACAAGGGTAAGCACGTTGTGTATCCTTCCTTCGTTCCTTACAAAGCTAAAAAGAAAGAGAGGCGAAATGGAAGATAGACTAGCTCCAAGACCAGAAGACTTTACCATACGAATACGTCCAGGTTTACAGGGATCACAGTGGGATGGTACAGTTTCTATAGATGTTGCGTGGAAGGAAAGCAACCCGTTAAATGACGACGACTTCAACCAGATAATGCATCTTACACAGATGGTATGCTCGTCCGTTCCACTTATGGAGTGTGACGATGCGCTAGCTAAAATGATGGCTAACTATGTAGAGACTCACTACGTAGCTGAAGAACCTACGTCTAACAAACTAGAAGTAGTATCGCGAGAAGGTAACATAGTTAAGTTAAACTTTGGGAGTAGCCAGAATGCCAAAAGATGATATGATTAATAGTCCACCGCACTACAATCAAGCAGGTATAGAGTGCATTGACGCAATAGCCGCAGCTACGAATGATGGTTACCGATTCTACTTGCAAGGTAATGTGATTAAATATATTTGGCGTTACCGATACAAGAATGGAGTAGAAGATTTACGTAAAGCGCAGTGGTATCTGCAAGAATTAATAACATGTCTAGAAAAAACAACTTAGAAAGTTATCACTGCGTAATACGGGCAGTAGTTGACCGCGACGTGTTTCACGTCCCCGTTGACGGGGATTGTCGTGAAGATCTACATGAAATCTTAGTAGATATGATACATGAAATAGATGGAATTGAACTGCGGACAATTCGTATTGTTAAGAAAGGAAATTAATAAATGTTTAAATCAAATAGAAACCCCATGTTTCGCAGTAAATTTTCAGAGGATATTTTTAATCTAAAATATTCTCATGCCGGTTGCGATACATGGCAGCAATTGGCTAGCGTTCTAGTCAAGGATGTCTGTGGCAATCTTCGTGACGATGAACAGAACCTGATGTCTGTTTCAGAACAACTTCAACTTACTGAGTATATTAAGGATTTAAAGTTCGTACCAGGGGGACGCTACCTGTACTATGCTGGTCGTAAGAATAGATTCTATAATAACTGCTTCCTGCTAAAGGCTGAAGAGGATACACGGGAGGACTGGGCTAACCTGTCTTGGAAGTCCGAGTCTTGTCTTATGACCGGCGGTGGTATCGGCGTAGACTACAGCGTATACCGAGAGTCTGGCCGTACTTTAACTGGTACGGGTGGTGTTGCGAGCGGACCTATCCCTAAGATGCAAATGATCAATGAGATTGGTCGTCGTGTAATGCAGGGAGGTTCTCGTCGGAGCGCCATCTACGCCTCACTAAACTGGAAGCATAATGATATCCCAACCTTCTTAGCTGCTAAGGATTGGGATAAAATTCCTGTGGGGGATACCGGGTATACGGTAAAACAGATAAAGGAGCAGGACTTTAATTTTGCTGCCCCCCTTGACATGACTAACATTAGTGTTAATTATGATACCGAATGGCTTCTGAATTATTGGAAGACAGGTTCTGTGGGTGAGGTGTTCTTAAAGAATGTAGAACAGGCTCTTAGTTCCGCCGAACCTGGATTTAGTTTTAACTTTATGGAAAATGAAAATGAAACACTCCGTAACGCTTGCACTGAGGTTACTTCTGCTGACGACAGCGATGTTTGCAATCTGGGCAGCATCAATTTGGGTCGTATTGAGTCGGTCAGGGAGCTTGCCGATGTAGTTGAATTGGGAACAAAGTTTCTTATTTGTGGAACACTTCGAGCACAGTTACCTTACAAAAAGGTATACAGTGTTCGAGCCAAGAACAGGCGTCTTGGACTTGGGGTAATGGGATTACATGAATGGTTAATCAAACGTGGATCACAGTACGAAGTGACGCCAGAACTGCACCGCTGGCTTTCTATTTACAGGGGAGTTTCTGATGCTACGTCTAGAAGTTTTGCAGATGCTCTTTCCGTTTCTCGTCCAGTAGCGACACGGGCAATTGCTCCGACAGGTAGCATTGGAATTCTAGCAGGTACAACTACAGGAGTTGAACCACTGTTTGCAGTAGCCTATCGGCGTAGATACCTAACGAATGGAACAAGATGGAAATACCAATACGTGGTTGATAGTGCCGCACAAGAGTTGATTGATGTGTATGGAGTAAAACCGGAGTCGATTGAGTCAGCACTTGATCTAGCACCGGACTATGAGAGGCGCATTAAGTTTCAAGCCGATGTCCAGGATTATGTTGACATGTCTATCAGCAGCACTATTAATCTTCCAGAGTGGGGAAGCAAGACCAACAACCCGGATACAGTAAAAGATTTCGCCAACACACTGGCAAAGTACGCGCACCGGTTACGTGGGTTTACTTGTTACCCTGATGGAGCACGAGGAGGTCAACCTCTCACTGTCGTACCTTACGAAGAAGCGGTTGAAAAGTTAGGTGAAGAGTTTGAAGAACACGTAACGTCACATGACATTTGTGACATTAGTGGCGGCGGTACGTGTGGGTCTTAACACTGCAAGAAGGAGAACAACCATGGCTAAAATTGAAGTTTCAATTGACATTCAAGGTTACGAGACAGAAGAATACACAGAGGATCTCGAATTTATCTACGAAGAATACGTAGCACCTCCGATAGATATTAGCAAAGTAATTAACGATGCTATGGAAGCAGCTAAAGTAAACTGGCCAGACGCACACAGCTACGAACTAGCCTCTGTAAAGGAGTATTGGAGTGCCCATTAAATACAAACCAATGCCTATGAGAAAGGACGAGTACGAGGCTCTTAAAATTACAGTGGAGTACAACTGGCCACAGGAAGTTAAACACTGGAACAGAATCGGACAACCTACAGAAGGCCACATCTACAATTCACTAGATGTGCTTAGAGGTTATATTAAAAAGTGTGAAGTTCTTGTAGAGGAAAGGGGTACAGATGAGGCAATTGAACCTGTTTGAAGAAGACAACGGAGAGTTAGGTGGAGGAGAAGGAAAGGTCTGCTCTAAGTGTTCCCTATATCTTCCGCTTTCTAGTTTCACACTAAGTAATGGGGGTAACTACTTGCGACCGGAATGTAGATCGTGTAATATGGAGTTAGCTAAAGTCAGGCAGCGTCTTAGAGAGATACACGGCGCACCTCCATCTGGGTACTTATGCCCGATCTGCAATAAGAATGAGGAAGGAGTTAAAGGATTAGGTAATACAAAAAATTCTAGCTGGGTTATCGACCATGACCATGCAACAGAACAATTTAGAGGATGGTTATGTCATAAATGCAATCGTGCTTTGGGTGGCTTCAATGACGACGTAGACACATTACTTAGAGCTATAAACTATTTAGAGATGGAGATGATTACTGATGAAAGCTGAGCTAGTAGATTGTATGGGTACTGACTTGACGGTGGTTAATGCAGCTAGAGTTAGTTTTAATAAGGAGTCTCATTTCAAATACACTGAAATGGGCGAGCATCTGGAAGATAGAGATGCTAAACTTATTAAATATCTAGCCAACAATAAACACTTTACACCGTTCACGCACTGTACTATAACGATGCGTGAGAAGGTGCCTGTCTTTGTAGCTCGACAACGATTCAAACACCAGATCGGATTCAGTTATAATGAAGTGAGCAGACGGTACGTTGATGATGACCCCGAATTTTATTTTCCTGAGACATGGCGAGCTAGGGCTTTGGATAAAAAGCAAGGATCATCAGACGAGACAGTCGATATCAACCCGCCAACACAGAACGGGAGAGCACTTATTGACGACTACGAGATTGCAGTCCGCAAATGCTTATGGACGTATCAACAACTACTTAGGAAGGGAGTGTGTCCTGAACAAGCCAGAATGGTATTACCTCAGTCTGCATATACAGAGTACTACGTAACCGGATCTCTGTACGCATGGGCCAGGGCGTATAACTTACGATCAGATGATCACGCCCAAAAAGAAATACGCGACCTAGCTTCCGAGTGGGATGATATTATAGTTATGCACTTCCCTGAAAGCTGGCTTGCATTGACGGGAAGAGAGTGATATGCTAACGGTTCAACTAGTTAGTTTGGCAATACTATTATTGGTAATTAGCTTTAGCTAAGGGAGATTTATTAGCAATGAAAAGGTTAGGGAAAAATGATGCGCCACTACGGATACAATACGAAAAGGGTAGGACTGCGTTTGTTCTGGGAAACCTTAATCCTCCCTATAAACTTAACTCTATGCAATATAGAGAATGGCTTCGTGGCTTCAACGCAGCGTATTTCGAGAATCTGGAAGGACCACAAAGTGAGACAAAAAACTAAACTTAAACAACAGGCAGACACTTGGTTAAAGGAGAAGTACGGTATGTTAACATTTGACGACTACCAAGAAACAGCACGTAAGACTGCTGTGTATCCCTCAAATTACAAGCTCACATATCCAGCACTAGGTCTAGTTGGAGAAGCTGGAGAGGTAGCTAATAAGATTAAAAAGATTATTCGAGATGGAGAAACAAAGATGCCACCTGACTGGAAGGATCAAGTGGCATCTGAGATTGGAGACGTGTTATGGTATTGCGCTGCACTGGCCAGTGACCTTGACATTTCTCTAGGTCGTATAGCGGGGCAGAACAGGGCTAAACTAGAAGAGAGGATGCAGAACAACAAGATCCATGGTAGCGGTGATAAGAGGTAGTCGTAGTCTTTCTTACGGCTCAAAAGTTTTCATTGCTTTGTTTATGACCATTAGTGCAGTTATATCCTCTACAGAGGAGAGGTCGGGTTCTTTCTCTCTAAGGTTATTAAACACAACCCTTGCTTGACGCCTTTCTGCCAGGGGCAGTCTTGTATAAGACTCTAGTTGTATCTGGTACCTTCCTTCTGGATCTACGTTTTTAATTTCTTCTTTAATATCTTCAATGGCATTGGTGACGCGCGTACTCAGTGTTTCTGTTTTATCTGGAACTCCAGTTAGTCTACCTTGCAGCTTTTCATATTCAACTAGCGCCGCTTCGTTCTTTTCTGCTTTTGCCGCTGCCTCTGCCATCGCTTTAAGTACGTTAACATTTGCGAATACAATCGGCGCAACAACTTGACGCAAGTCCCCTTCATCGGGGTATTCCTTTCTGAATCCTTCCTCTACTTTTTTGAGAGAAGACACAATGCTCGGGTATGCCTTATAAAGGAATGTATTTTCTTTTATACGAAACTTTGGGTATTTATTTTGGCTACCTGCTCGATATTCTGAAATGCCAAATTTAGTTAAGAAGTTTGCTACTTCATTTTTTTCTTTACTATCCACTAGAGTAACACCGACAAGTCTCGAACCAGCGGGTGACTTTTCTAAGTTACCGTAGAACGGACTTACCTTTTGGGGAAACTCCGCCTCCCGCCCTGCTGACATGTATATTCTTGCCATCGTTCTTTCTTCTACGCTTTGCCCCAGACTTTTAGTAGGATCAGGCGGAAAAGATTTGTACCTTTGCTCGTCACCACGACCACCAAATCCAAATAGCTGTTCCAGTTGCTCCGACTGGCGTGATAGCGCACCAAAAGAACCAAAATAACTGGCAGCAAATTTACTAACAGCGTCCTTAACTTTCGAGTTTTCTAGGCCGTCGTTATCTTTAAAAATTGCATCTCTAAGTGCAAAGAGTACTTCACCACCACCTGAAGCTCTTAGGCTAGGTAGCGCAAATGTTTTAAGAATTTCGTCAGGATCAGAGCCTATCCACGTATCATATGTATCATTCTTAATATGCTTAATGGCGCTAGCCGTCCATGATAGTGGCCGTAACGGCCAAACAGCAGTAACGTCAACCGATTTATCTGACCCAGGCAGCTCAATGGACGTGTAATCAACGTCAGAATCTGTTTCATCGTAGTATTTATACAGAGCGTAAACGCCACCCAACGTCACAAGATTACGGCTAATGTTCCTCCGGTCTTGAGCAGTAAGATCCTTGATGCTTGCACCCGGTGTAAACAGTTTTCTACGAGCAACAAGTCCTATACCTGCGGAATTCTCTGCTAAAAATTCAACAGTTAGAGCAAGGAACCGTGGAAACTCGTATGCCAATGTACCGCCAGTCCGTGCCCACCAATCTGCCGCAGTTGCAAGAGCATTGTTTTCGGGCCTACTAGAATACGACGCTTGCATACCTTTAAGTACACTATCAGAAATAATTTCTTCAAAACGAGGGGCCTTTTCTGGCACTAGGTCTGAAGAATTGTTCAATAGATCCGACAACCTACCTTCATCTAGTAACTTTAATAAGTCCTGTTTGTAGTTTGCTTTAACTAATCTTTCCATTTCTGCAAGAGTAAAGCCACGCCGGATAATCTGCTCTTGAAATTTATTAGGTACATTGAGTGCGTCAACAAATAATTCAGCCTCAGTCAGTACTTTATCTACGCCCTTACCTAATGCAGAGGTAGGTTCTACACGAACATTATTTCTAATTTCATTTAGGTTGTCTGTTAAGTGGCTAAACTCTTTTGCAAACTGCGGTCTGTTTAGTATTAAATCAATGTAATCTGAAGCAACTTTAGGATTATTAAAGACCCAGTTAAAGGAAGCAAAATTTTTCTTATACGTATCAGGAGTAACCAGCCCTTTAAAGGCGGAACCAACACCATCTGTTTTTAAGTTAATTAATGCTGTGTCAATTATATTTGCAAGAGAATCCGTTGGTAACCTGTACACACCGCTTTGAAAGTTTCTTGAAGCAGTAGCTACTGCAGACACAAGAGCACCTCGTCGGACATTTTCGAGCCGCCGTAGGGTAGATGTAAAAAAAGACTTTGTATCTGCCAGATCATCTGGCTCTACTGCTACACTTCTTCTGGTACCTTTACGAAGTTGAGAAAGACGATTAAGTATACGACCCGCTTCAGATCCTGATGCAATAGTACCAGCAAGAACGTCTTGCCAAGATAACTGATATTTAGAAAATGCATCTTGAATAGCACGAAGTGGAACAACATCTGGTTCTAAAAATAATAAATCGCCAAGGCTATCAATGACAGGCTTCTTTGGGTTTATAATTTTTACGCCAGCCTGTTCAAGATCAGAAACTACAGCGACCAGTTTGTTTAACGTCTCTGGTTTGTACAGAGCTTCTACTTCGTCAGGTAAAGGTGTGTCTACGTTTATTTTAAGTAGTTGTTTTGTGTCATCCCTAAGCGCCTTTGGATTTAGCCTAGGGTTCGTTTCACTTCCTGTGACCAGATCTAATGTGGGAACCTGTCCCCTATTACCTATCCTAGACGCCATGTCTGCCATTTCGTTCAGCACCCGACCTCTAAGTTTTGGGTTGTTGCTAGCAATTTCCTTGGCTGCTTCTGCCGCTCTTTTAGCGGTGGCTATTTGTGCTTCTTTCGCCAATCTAACACGAGTAAGAAGTGTTGTATCTCCAGCAGCAATATCGGCTACCTTTCCTAGACCCTTGCCTAGACCCTTGCCCATGGACCCAGCGGCGGTCGGGGGAAAAGCAGCCGCTATAGGGTCTACAAGTTCAAACAAAGCAGACACATCTCTAGCTAGTTGCTTACCCGCTGTTTCAGGGTCATCTTTCGTATTCAGAAAAGTCTTAACACCATCTGGAAGAAGGTTTTTTACTGTTGGGTTGTTACCAATAAAGCTATTTAAAGTATCTTTAACAATATTTATTGTTTCTTGAGTGCTTTGTCCTGTTCGTTCTACACCAGAAAGTATTGTCGCTTCAAGTTCTTTTGTCAAAGCGCCTAGTCGCATAAGATTTTCAGTAGCACCTTGTCCCATACCAGTAGCGTCAGCACCTTCTAATACGGATCTAAGAAAAGGATTTTCCTTCCACGAGATATTATTCAAAACCTTTTTATAATCTAAAACACCATTGCCAAGCTGATCCGCTACTTTACGCAGGTTGGCTGCTTCTTCGTCCGTCCGGGCCCTGCGCCCTTCAGCTAGCCGAGCAGCTCTTTCTCCAGGAGTTTCTTTAATGGTAGTCTGTAACTCCTGCATCCACCACGGCGTTCCGTTGATGGGAGGCGCAGGAACACGTTCAGGAGTACCTTTGACGTTAGTCTCTCCTTCGACGGGAGGCGCAGTAGGAATTCGGCTCCTTGTCCTTTTAAAGGGACGATTCCGAGGTGATGCTACGGGTGAGTTAGAGGAAATATCAACCATTACGAGGTCGGTCCCTCCGAAATATATTTTGCAAGAGGGCTACTAGGATCTATGAGATTTCCCTGAGTATCTGTATAGGAAGGAAAAATATCTTTACCTTCCTGAACCATATTAACCTTAAACTTAACTTCCTTTCCGCCAAAAAAAGTTTTATAAGTTTTTTGTGAGTCCAAGTACGTATCGATATTATCTATAGTTGAGATTCCACTTAGATAAACTCGTGGAAGATAATTTTTAAGACTGTTTGAAGTTGAAATAGCTAAAGCATTAAATTTATTTTCAAGATAACTTTTGTCTCTGTTGGTGGGTACATTTGCTAGTTTCTCGGCTATAAAATCATTAGTTACTGTAACGTTATTAACTAGATTAGAAACAGCCTCTCGTGTTGCCATTTCATTTTCTATAACTTTTCTTTTAAAAAATTCATTATTATCGGTACCCTCCGCGTATTCATTAGCCACAGAATTTGAAAGCTGAATCATTTGGCTATAAGTATTAGCTTCGTTTCTAAACACGGGAAAAACTTTTGCCATCATCTTATATGTATCAGTATTAAGAGGAGTGCCGCTACTAAGTAGCTCTCCCATCTTCTCTCCATCTAGTACGCTTCTTGCATCTGCGTCATAAATTATTGCATTTGCTGCCTTATCAAATTTCTTGTTTGGATTTACTTGATCAAACATTTTAGAATACACTGCTAGACCATACGAGACAGACTCCTTCGTCTTATCCGTACTCTCATTCAGTCCTTTAATCCTGTCTAGCGTCTCTTGTGCCCTTCGTTTTTCTTCGTCAGAAACATTTGGATCTTGAAGTTTTATTAAGTTCTCTGCTTGAAGACTACTTACAGTATACCGTGCCTCTGGTTTTTTAGGTATTGGTGGAAGTGCTACAGTACCTGTGTTCTGATTGTATGAAAGATCCCAGACTTGAGAACCAGACATGTCATACATGTCAACTGAATCTATAAATACCTCCCGCTGCTCTCTAGTAAGAGTGTTCCATGCTTGAGAATTTATCCCGTTTACACGCGCAAAAGCTAGGGATGCTCTTTCAGCTTCTTCTTCTTTCCTTAAGCGTTCACTTTCTTCTTTTTTTCGTACAAGTTCAGCTTTCTTTTCAAAGTCCTCTACTTGCCACGCACGGTCACGTTTAGCGATACGCTCTTCTCTCGCCGCTAAATCTCTTTGCTTTTGTTTTTCTTCAATGACATCTGAAAAAGAACCAGCGGCTAATCCTAGCCCTTGAAAAAAAGATACCATTTAAATTCTCCTAGCCATCAAGCCGCCTGTAAGAGTATTATCCGCAGACATTTCTTCTTGGTCTGTATCATCTACTTGTTCTTCTACAAAGTCAGAGGAACTATCTAAACTTAATGAATTTTTAATTTCTTCTTTAATGTCCATGTCTAGTTTTCTTGCAATTTTTGCCTTCCTTACATCAGACAGTTGAACTTTAAATTTCTCATTTTCGGTTCCAATAAAGTAATCTACGTTTGAAAGTTCCGCCATTGTTATTAAAATCTCAATGATAACAGGAAGACAAAGAAGTCCAACATCTACAGTATGTTTACCTGTCATAACAGAACCTAGCTGCAAGCTATTAGCGATAGCAGTTAACGGTATTTTCATCTCGATAACATCTAAAAGATCGCTGGTATAATCTTCGTTTAATAGCAATTGCATATAATAGTTAACGGCTTCCTCTACCGTTGGGTACTGTGGAGGTCTTTGCCATACATTATTTTCTAGGTTAGAGGTTAAACTCTGCCCTGGAATAGGGGCATTAAAATTCTCTCTGTCAACCATTGTTTTTTAAACTTTCTCTGTACTCACGTAATTCCTTCATTACGGAAATAACATAGTTCATCGGGGAATATTCATCCCCTTTAGTATTTTTATTTTTACGTTTAAGCAAACTGTCTTGCATAGAACGTAAGGGCATAGATCTAGGGTTAGAAAGTTCTCTATCTAACTTTTTATAAATTTCTGCCGCTGCATCTTTCATTACACTCATTAGCTAAATCCCAAAATATCGCCGATAATAGAATCTTTACCAGCACTAACAATAGTCCCAAGAAGTTTTCCGTATCCCGCTAAACTGTTAGCATCCGTAGCGTCATCAGATAAAGAAAGTCTAGTATTTGAATCTAGTTGGGCGATTGCTAGTCTACTTGCCCGGTCAGCTAAATTGTCTGCGGATGTATTAGCAAAGTCAATTTGATCTGCATAAAGTTGCCACAAATCGTTGTACGCATCATTTGAAATTCCAAGTAAATTTTGAGCATTAATTTCATTAGTGCGGTTAACGGCAGCAGTATCCGCAGTAGCAACACTTCTACGCCACACGGCATTGGCTTGATCAATTGCGAGTCTGTTGGTAGCGTTAAACTGATCACGTTGGTTAGCTAGTTCTTCGTTAAATCGGGAAACAGTATTTGCTTCTCCAGCGTTAAACTGATTGATTGCATTAGCTTGTGTTGCGTTAAACTGGCGAACCTGCTGAGATAAACTTTCGTAAAATTGTGTTACCTGATTTTCAGTTGTAGCGTTAAACTGCGCTGCTGTGTTAAGAGCAGCCTGATCGGAAAACAATGATGCTACAATTTGCTGTGTTTTAAATAATTCAGTAGCCTGTGCATTACTGACGTTAGTTAAATCCGCTTGCAAAAATGCTTGTGCACTTTGAACAGCCGCCTGTTGGCGATTAGAAAGACTTTGACTCTCCAACTGTGCCAGAGAAGCAGCTTCTGCTAACACAATAGCCTGTCTATTTGTAAGACTCTGCAAGTTAATTGTATTAGCAATTCGACTATTTTCTAACTGCACTTGTTGCTCTGCGGAAAAGTTTAAATTAGCAACGTCAGAAATCTTAGCAGCATTTTGTACACGAGTTTGAAATTCCTGATCAAATTCTTGCCCAATAAAAGTTGCTCTTTGTTGGGCAGCTAACATAGCACGAGCTTGTCTGTTAGATAAATTTTGTGCCTCAAATTCAGCGAAGATAGAAGCGTCAGCTTGTGCGACAGGAAGTGCTGCTTCTAGCGCAGCCTGAACAATAGCTTGTCCAGCCATAGAGGAAGCACCTAAGCCTCTCGCTGCCATAACACTTTGAGCAGCACGGATAGCTCCTGCGGCCCATGAAGGTGGGTTAGCAGCGTTAAATCCTGCTGTTAGCTCCTGTAGTTGTCCCTGTACAGTAGCCTTTTCAGAAGGAGAAGCTGTAGCTGCTTGCACTTGCTCCGTAAAAGCAGCAGCCGTTGCCGCGTCAGCACTACCGGTAATAAGTTCGCCATCTTGAAGACTACGTTGCACAGGGCTATCCATCAAAATACCCTGTCCTTGTTCGGCTTGAAGTTCTCCGACTTTACTTTGATTTAATTCTTGTGCCGCAACAAGGGACTGAGGTGATACAGACATTTGTTGTGCTTGCATTTGATCAACAGCTTGAGTAACATTACTAGCAGCAGTAGTTGTTTGTGCAACAGAAGCAGGAGTACTTGGAAGCTCAGTAGCGGTAGCCAAAGCAGCAGTAGTAGCAGCAGCCGTTCTATCCCCTGATACCTGACCCGTTAAAGGAGAAATAAATTGATCTTGAGATAAAGGAATAGTAGCAGTTTGAGTTGCTGTTCCTGGCGGTAAACCGGGGGTTAACAAGCGTTGTTCTGCTATACCTTCAATGCCGCTTTCTTGAGCAACACTTTGTTTACTGTATTTACCACTTTCAAAGTTATTTATTAAGGTATCTAGTGTAGCCTGTGCGTCTGGGTTTTGTTTTACATACTCATTAAAGAATGTACCGAATTCTCCCTGACCAAATCCTCCTGTGTAGTTAAAAGCACTACGAAGTAGTTGGTGCAATTTAGGTTTGCCGAAATCAATTTCTTCTTGAGAGTATTGCCGTTCATCTATTCGGGGCAGATAAACATCAGGTTGACCTTCCCCAGTATACTTAGGCTGAAGATCTGGAACAGGAATACCTTTATTTTTTAATTCTTCATTTACAAGAGTATCAATATCACCCCTTACATAAAGAGATGCTCCCCCTGGATTAGCAGAGTTGTATCGATTCCAATATTCATTTTGTTGATCCTGTGACAGACTATTTACGTATGCTCCAATAGCACCTGCCCCAAACGCATTTGGAAATCCTGCTTGTCTATGCCTCCATCTAGCAATAAGCTGATTAGGATCTGCTCTTAAACTTTCTACTGACTGAGCATCTGAGCTACCAGTATTTACAAGGCTGGGATCGATAGCTGTGCCATCTCCTGTTAAAACACTACTTGAAAGCCTGTTACCACTGCTATCAGTAAGTCCAGGTTGTCCAAATTTTTCTAATAGAAAGTTGCCGTATTCACCGGAACCAAAGCTTCCTGTATATCCCAGCGCCCTAGCTTTAAAACGATCAGTTAGCACTTCAGCAGGAATAGTGCCTGGATCAGTGTACTGTCCCCCAAGCAAATCGGTACGCACGGTAGTTTTATCTTCAGTTAAATAATCAGGAGTTAGTCCACGATAAAGAGAGCCACTGTACTCTCCAAAACCTCCTTCACCAAAATCACCGGTATACCCTAAGTTCCTAGCGGCTAACCTTTGCTGTAAAATTTCCGGCGTAATGGTTGATTCATTGTATTCACCACCCAATAAATCTGATCTAATTTTTCCGGTAAGCGGATCTACATAGTCTTTAGTATAAAGATTAACTGATGACGGTACGGATAGAGTAGGTGTTCCTTGTTCTGGGGTACCTAACGGCACATTAGAAGCATTACCCGTGCTTGGTATTGGTGCTTGAGTGGGAGGGGTATATGTACTAGGAACAGAAGAAGATGCAGGAGCTACATAACTAGGAGTTAGTGACGACACTTCAGAAGGTTGAGCAGGTTGAGTAGTTTGAGCAGCTTGAACAGCAGTAGTTAAGGGTTGGTCTTCAGTATCTGTTACTACGCCTCCTTCAGCCATATAAATAGCTTTGGTTACATAATCGTTCATCATACCTTGTTTATTAGGGTTATTAATTAAATAATCATTAAAAGATTTTAGATTTTCTTCGTTACTAATATCTTCGTTAAAACCCATAGAAGTTGCGATCTTTTGCATACCTTCTGGTTTAAATCCTCCAAATAATGTAGCCATTAATGTACACCTTTATTTAGTACTTTATCTAATTTATCTTCAACTCTGTGTAGTGCATCCATTACACCCGTCATGTCGTCCCGCAATTCGTGCTTCGTGGCATACTCTTCCCGTGTACGTCCTAAAAGAATATCGATACGTTTGATCTCTGCTACAAGGGATCTGAATGCCCACAAGGCTGGAGCTATAACTAATGTTAAAAGGACGTTCCAAAATACTACCGGAGTGATTTCCATGTTATACTACCCATATACTCGATAACGCTACTGTGACAAATAAGACACACCCGATTAAAATTTCTACAAAAGGTATCCGGGGTACTTGATTTTTGCTATAGTAAAGTTTATGTTCTATTACCCAACATAGAGGTGCTAATAAAAATAAACTAATACAACTTAAAGATAATACAGGATTAACATAACCAAAACAAAAAGCAGGAATTAAGAATTGAGCAAACCTCATATATAGACCAGCTAGATCTCTACTAAATGATGATTTCTTTTCCCAGATTAAATTTCTAAGTCTATATCCTGTTTCATTATCGGGTTTACTATCCCTTCCTAGATCCATTTGACGGCCCCAGCCATCTGCTTGAGCACCAAAGAATGAAATAAAACCTAATAATAATCCTACAATATTACCTGTGGTTAAACTTTCGGACATTGAAACTGTATAGGTTACAGTAATAAATAGAGGGGTAGCTAATAAAGTAAGCCAACGAGTATTTCCTAACCAACCCCATTGTTGTTGTTTATAGAGACTTCCTCCACGATAAGCCCATGTAATGCAGAGAGGAAGAGATAAAAGTAAGATTAAGAGTTCCATTCAGATGCCGCGCAAAGATTCCAACGCGCTCGAAGCGGTGATGAGCCCGGCGGACCCGATACCCGCGTTCCACGCCACCAACTCACCGAGACGGTCACCGTTATCAAACGCTTGAGACACGCTGTCTGTTAGAGACGCAACCCGTAGAACGGTCGGGTCCGATGTGGTCGGCGATGAATATGTTGAGGTGAAGGACTCGACTACACCGTTGACGATGAAGTGCCCCGTTGTTGCGGCCTCATCCACTGATACGCCAATTACGTTCCATGCATTGAGGTTAATGGTTTCCGTCGTCGTAACATCGAGGGCGTTGCCTGATGCATTTTTAACACGAAGCCGCGCGATCGGTCCAGGTTCCCACCGCCAAATAATGCCGTTGAGCCCGGCGCCGCTTTCTGTACTAACGATAATGGCATTATTTGCCGCTGACGTGGGGTAGACGGCGGCAAGCAACGTGAAATCAGCGCTGTTCTTGGCCAATGATTTGATGAACGTCGTTGGAGTCCTGATGTGCAGCATGTCGCCGCCATCGAAACCGTAGTATTCTGAGACTGATGCATCGCCTGCCGTGCCATTGAACGTGGGCCTAGTCGTGCTGGTGCCGGAGATATCCCCCGAAATCAAAAAATAATCATTGCGATGCGCGCCGGACGCGGGCGATGCCACAGCGTTGCTAATGCCCGCGTCCGCCCCACCAGACGGGAGGTGCCCGGGCAGGAAAGCGAATTCGAGATTGTCCGTATTCCCCAGAGTATCGGCAAACGCCGTGTCTTGCGCCGCACCGCCGCCAGCCGAAAAAGCTGAACCATCACCGATGTCTTTAATAGGTGTATCGCTAATATTTCCACCAATAAGTTTAGTCATACTGCTTATCCAATTACACTGTAATGAATCTCTACAGAGAGATCGTTTGCCGCTGATGCCTGAATTACTAAACTTTCATCTTCCTGAAGTGTTACATTTTGCGTGTTGTCATACACTACAAGACTATTTTGTGCTGCTACAGAGATGTTATGGAATCCACCAAGATCACTGCCAGCGACTACATCTGCGCCAATTACTGCCTGATATGTACCGGCGTCAGAGTGCATTGGAGTTCCGTCCTGATCATAGCGTTTAAGCTGGAATGTAGCAGCAGCACTTCCATCGATATTGTGTACAACGAGGGAATGCACCCGAATTAGTTTGCCAGATGAAGCCGTGTTACCTAGCAAATTTTCATTCGTAGTTGCAGTTGAGATAATAGTGCTCGCACTAAAACTAACTACACCAATTGTTCCTGTGATTGTTGGATTAGCCATTTAACCTTTTCCTTTTATTATGCCATACCAAGTGCAATCATTGCACTCAAACCATGACCGGCGGATTTTGTTTGCGTCGAACCGTCCGGGAACTTAAACCCGCCTGAAGTTGATTCAATCGTGCCAGCTACTTCTAATTTGTTTGTTGTAGGGGTGCGTCCGATACCGACATTCCCGCTGCTGTCGATACGCATACGTTCTGCGCCGCCCACACCAAATGCAGTATAAGCCGCAGAATTAGTTTCATAGTTGTTTATATTCAGCGCACCAGCTTTTGTTTTTTGAAAATCTGCGCTGGTGCTTCCTGTACCCGCTACATCTGAAGTGATAAGCCTTTGCACAACAGCGGCAAGTGCTCCTGTGCTTGTATTTTGTGTGTCAAAGTAAATGTTATTATTCAGAACAGAGCCCGCATAAGTAATTAAGCTGTCAGTTCCTGCGGCGATTTGAAATCTATATGATGGCGAAGTCGTACCGATGCCGACATTACCGTCATTCAAAACGGTTAAGACTTCTGTAGTATCATCTACGAAAAGACGATACCCCGAGAACCCCACTTGAGAGCCTACTAGATGTAGAAAGCCTGTGGGATCATGCCGAATAATATCATAATAATTCGAGCTATCCCCGTCCTCAATTCTAATACCATCTCCATCCCCCTTGACGTGAAGAAGTCTAGCGGGAGACGACGTACCAATACCGACATTGCCGCTGCTGTCGATACGCATCCGTTCGGTGTTGTTAGTGAAGAAAACAGTAGGTATATTTGATTGCGATCCAAAAACCGCCGCCGTAGCATTTGCCCCACTAACAACGCAATAAACAGGGTTGCTATCATATGCGTTAATTTGAAAATAACCGTTTGATGCAGTACCAGCTTGAAATTGTGCAGAACCACTGGTTCCTGCCACTTGTAATTTTGTAGAAGGTGACGAAGTACCAATGCCAACATTACCGCTAGCATTCACGACAAACGGCGAACTGTCAGGGTTTGCGCTATCCTCCACGACAAGCGCATTGCCCGCGCCCGTTTGTGTGATACGTAACATGTCTCCGCTGGAAGAGCCAGAGATAATCATGCTACCGTCATCCGCAATAAGTACAGAGGAATTTTGCGCTAATCCACCGCCTGTACCATCAAACCTAAGAACAGCATTATCCGTGCTTGAACCAGGACCAGTTAATGAACCTGCATCACCTTTATCACCGGTTAAACTATAAGCTACCAAAAGTTTATCGGTATTTGCAAAAGGACTCGTAGCACTAGAAGCTACATTAGAAACGGTTAGTTTTGTGTAACCGGTTTCATTACTAACTGCTGTTACCTTAAATGCTAAGAAGTTATTGGGAACCTGTTCTTCACGAATATACAACAGACCTTTAGTAGCCACAGATGTGCTAAGGCTAAACCCTTGAATCCAAGTTTCAATATTGGTTCCTGCGTCATCAAGATCATCAATGTATAGTTCAGTTGCAGTATTCTGGTTGGTATTATTAAACCGGAACTTACCAGAACCCGGATCTGCGTCAGTTGTTGTTGTATCAAGTTCAAACTTAACTGAACTACCTAAAGCAAAACTTGTGATACCGGTAATAGTACCTCCGGTAATATTAACATTGTTTGCATCTTGGGTTGCAATTGTACCTAAACCAAGAGTAGTACGTTGGGCTGAAGCATCTGCGTCGTCAATCAAAGCACGACCGGCTGCTGTAAGAGCTGTTACTGCGTATGTGTCTGATGCAGTAGTATAGATCATTTTGTTAGCAGCGGTAGTTAAACCCGCAATAGATAACAGCCCAGCATCATACGCCTGAACGTCAGAACCAATAGCCACACCCAAATTAGTACGAGCATCAGAAGCAGTTGAAGCTCCAGTACCACCGTCAGCTACAGCTAAATCTGTAATACCAGTGATGCTTCCAC
>Ga0208767_1000672_pt1 | contig 28278 bp, 43 predicted proteins | sample VirMetDEL_Mar_21_FD_184514 | JGI IMG/M metagenome (GOLD analysis project Ga0208767, IMG submission 184514) | Aqueous microbial communities from the Delaware River and Bay under freshwater to marine salinity gradient to study organic matter... | ecosystem: Environmental > Aquatic > Marine >... | reverse complement strand
CACTAGATATAGTGTGTTGCATTTTTGCAACAGTTTACACCAACTCTGACCAAGAATTGTTGCATTTTTGCAACACTATATTTTTCAACACTTTTAAAAATCTATTTAAAATTTTTTAAAAATTAAAAAATATGAAACCGTAGTGTCTGCAAAGCAAAGCAAAGCTATTTATATTTCTTGGTGCTCGTTAGATTTTATTCTTAAATGCGTGGTAAGCCCACTCCCTATCTTTTGGTTCGTATTCTGTTTCAACAAACTTTCTGATGTGATCTTCATTATGTTTACTGCTATTATAGATATAGTTAAAAATATCAGCAAATCTTTTAATATGTGTAAGTGCATGTTTCATTTCTATCCTCCATTTACTATTAGCATTATACAATAAACTGCTGATTTTACTAGTGTTTTTATTAGACAACAGACTTGCTCGTTTGACATAAGAGCTGCACTTTGGTATTATTATATAAGAATCAAGAAAGGACAAAATTATGACAGATGTTGTAATGATACAAGATCGACACAGTAAGCGTGTTGTCTTTCAGGCAAAGACTGAACAAGCAATTAAATTTATTTCTAATGGTCTTATGCCTAAGTACAAAGGTGAGCAAAGAGATATAAACAAATCTCTTGCTTATAATTTCTATTGCCAACTTGTAAACAATGACTTCAAGGTTGTTGTGTGCCAAGTAGTGCGAGGAGGTCAATATCATGGAACTGCATAATATAGGAGATACTTGTGTTGATTGTAGACAAGATACTTCTTTTGGTAGTGGTAGATTTGTCAATAGATATCCTGTCGAAACTGATACAGAAGAAGGATATCGTTGCGATCAATGTGAGCAGGAAATACTAAAAGAGTGTAATGTAATCTGCACAAGTTGTGAAACAGATTATGGTAAAGGTAATACTGTATGCCCTCATTGTGGGCATCACGAAAGACGACCTTATGAGTCCTAATCTTATAATAATCAATCTGATTTGCATTACCATTGTAGTAATGCTATTATGGAATCTACACTCATTTAATTTAATATAGAAAGGTAAGAACATGAGTAAAACTAAAGATCATCTTATAGATGAAACAGAGAAGCAAGTGTCTATGATTGAGCAAGGTGCTGTTGAAGCAGTACAAGATGCCATAGATAATATAACGACTGCTAGCACTAAATTGCTAATCAGCCTAAATGACAGCAACAAAATAATGTTGCCTTTGATTGGTGATGAGTTTGATACGCATGACAAAGTAGCTTTGAATCAAAGAGTCAAAGGTTATATGAAGAATATATTGGAGGGTACATATGGCACTAGATCAATCCAAAAAGTCTAGATTGGAAAGACCATTTACTAGTCAAGATCTCAGAGATTTTATTGGCAGTGATAGATTTTGGGCAGTCTTTGAAAAGCAAGACGGCTCCAAAAGAAAAATTCTATGCGACTTCAAACCACGAAGTCGCTACAAAGACGCTCATGGCAAGTGGCGTAAGATTAAAAACAAAAGAGAGAAGTCTGACTTTGAGATAGCAAACTTCCTCAATGTATACGATATTGAAAACTATGGTTATCGTAAAATAAATTTAGGCACTTTGTACTATATCAGAATTAGGAATAATAAATTCCTGGTAAAATCTACTGTTGAAAGTAGACTTGATTACAAAGAGCCTGAGGTAGAACTAGAACACCTACCTTAAAAGTTTCTTCTCGTTCTTTATTGTCTCCTCCTTACTCGAGAAGAATAAGCCCTCGGAAAGCCTTGCTTTTCGGGGGTTTTTTTATTTGACCTACCCTTATTTATTTGATAATATATAATCATGATTACAGAAAAACAAGTAGAAGAAACTGTTTCCAATCTAGGTTTAGGCATAGAATGGGAAGGTGAGCCTATTACTACATTGCGTGAGGTACTCTGTCATCTTATGCATTACTGTAGAAAGATAGGCTTAGACTGGGATTTTGAAAAGTTCTGTGCTGAAAGTACTTTCAGACAACAGGTAAATCCTATATACAATAATCCAAAGCAACTAAGTTTGTTTTAGAAAGGATACGCATGAATGCTGATATACACTACACTCTCAATGACGCAGCTATTGAGAGAGTATTTGGTAAGCAAGAGGACGATCAGAAGCTAAAATTATATAGTGCCTTGATCGGTTTATCGAATGAGATAATTGAGCCACCTTCTCGAGAGAGTAAGCTAGCCATAACTATTGGTGCATTAAAAACATTTAAAAAAGATCTTCCCTATACTAGGAAGCAAGTGTTTAATGTATTACGAGAAAACAAAATATATTTAGAAAGGAAAGGTAATGCCAGAAAAACAACTATTGCCACGAACAAAGATCACAATAGATAATGTACTCGAAAGTGGGTACATTGAATGGGGTGATATCCAAGCAACAGGAGTCAATCTTTATGATACAGTTAAACCCTTTAGGCATATCATAGTTAGATTGCTGACTGATACAAATTTAAAATATGGATATTGGGATAAGATACCAGCTCTACCAAAAATGGGTAGATAAATACAGGGGCGTGTAAAACACACGCCCTGCAAAACCGTAGTGAGGACAAATGGACATACAAATTAATGAAGAAGAAAAGTGTGTAAATCTAACAGAAGCAGTATTTAATAAATACATGAAACATTTAGTACAAGATAAATATAAAGATTTTAAAACCTGGCAGAGAAAATTCAAAGACAATCAAATTGTGTTAGTAAAAAGCAAAGTCACGAAAAAGTGGACATATTGGACTTCATTCGAAGTGCCGAAAGCAAAGGACTTTATTTGACATAAGGCTCCCTTTATAGTATTATTAAAGAATATTAACAATCATTATATCTAAGGCTGCCTCGAAAGGGGTTTCTCAGTATAACACGAAAGGAGGATTTGTCAAGTGGAAACATTTATTGCTATTATCGTATTAGCGATTATTGCTCTATTGATATTCACAAAGTCATGAACATAAAACAAGCATATGAAATAATTGGAAGTCTAGGCAAACCTAGTAAGATGCCAGGATTTGCCTATGGTACTCCTGCTGAACTATGTAAGACAGGATCAAAGTTAAGAAAAGATCCTAGATCTGTATGTCATAAATGCTATGCTATGAAAAGTTTTTACATGTTTAGTAATGTAAAACCTGCATTCTATAAACGCTTCAAAGCAATGAAGCACCCTCGATTTGTCGAGGCTATGACATTAGTAATCAAAAGCAAAACAAAGCAAACCAAATATTTTAGATGGAAAGACAGCGGGGATATTGACAGCTTATCGGAACTAGAAAGAATAGTTCAAGTATGTCAAAACACACCAGAGGTAAGGCATTGGCTACCTACTAGAGAAGTGAAGATGGTTTCTGACTATCTTAAAATATATAAATCTTTTCCTAGTAATCTTGTAGTCAGGGCATCATCACCAATGGTCAATGGAGAGCCATTACCAGGATTTCCCAATACTTCAACAGTACATAGTAAAGGTAAAAAATGGTATGGTAAGAAATGTATCGCATACAAACAAGGCAACGAATGTAAAGACTGTCGTGCTTGTTGGGATACAAAAGTCAAGAACGTAAGCTACAAACAACACTAGGTATTTGACCTAACGATTTGTTTGTGGTATTATTAACTAACAATGAAAGGAGCCAACTATGGCAAAAACACTACTAAACAAAGATAGTAGAGCGATACTACTAAACTTTGCAAAGGCTAAAATAGCCACTACTGATACTGCTGAAAAGTCAGTATATTTAGAAGCAAGACAAAAATACTTCGATTCTTTTGAGCCGATCAAAACATTTGTTTCACAGATTGTGAAAGATCTCTATCCAAAAAAAGATATCGAGGTATTACAAAAGTATAATCTCAAAGACAAAGAGTCATGCTTTTGGTTTAAAGAAGATGCAGATGCTGAACGAGAGGTGTATGTTAGCATGCCACCAAAAGGTTGTAATGAAACAGGACATCACTCCTACTATGGTGGTAGGCATGACAACAATCATGTAGGTTTACCCAAAGGTGCAGACTCTCGTATCATGATGTTTCATGATGAGATGGTAAGTTCAGGTGTAGATATATCTAACTACCTTAGTTATCGAAACAATAATGGTAGGAACACAGAAGGTAAGAGAATGTCTTACAGCGATCAATCTAACATCAGAGATAAGGTAATGAAACAAGGCACAGATTTGTTTTATGACAATGTTTCTTTTGATGGTATGGAGTTTGATGTTGCTTATAGCAAGCATAGCTGTCACTCAAGGGCAAGATTGATTACATCTAATATGATAGACTTGCTCATGGATAATGTCCAATGCTTTGAAAGACTTCAGATAGCTTTTGATCAGATGCAAAAGTCAAGAGAGTCTTTAGTTTCTGCATACAAAGGTCTGATTATGGGATCAAGGCACTTCGAAACCTTACTAGAAACTTGGCCTGAGGCAACAGAGATGTCAATGGATATTGGTCGTAAAGGTCAAACTGCTATCAGTATTGTATCTCAAGATGCTATTGATCTTATCAAGCAAGATCAGATGAAGCGTAAAGCACAAGACATGGTCGGTGTTGTTGCATCAGGAGTTGCTAGTGTACATAACTAGTAGAAATGATGGTGGCGGGTTTGAATATCAACACGCTAGTGATATTAAAATCAACACATTAGAGTTCACTTTCGATCAGATAGAGTCAGCCTGGCATCAGTCAGGCGACTCAGGTCAGTTGTGGCAATTATCAATTATTAAAGATGCGTATACATATCATGGCGTACACTTATCTGTAACAAATTGGTTTAAACTTGTCAGTTATGAGATGCAAAGATTGAGAGAAGGGCAAGATCCCCAAGTCTATGTGGCAATCAAAAAGTCGAAACACTTTTGGGTTGTTGCTTCTGAATGTATCCCTCCCTTTCCTCCAACTAGATTGACTTATGATTCAGATAGACCTCACCATAATCGCTATGGTAAACAGACTGTTCGAAATGCTATTATATGATTTGGGAACGCAAAGTTAAACTTGCTGAGATCATACGAAATCGGCACCCTTCTACTGAGTATGAACGCTCAGTAGCAAAGGGTGTGCCAATAAAATATCTCAAACTATTTCAAGAAATCTTTGTAGCTGCCAAAGGCAGATCTCTGTATGTTTACAGATTCAGAGGCAAAAGTAAACCAAGATATCCTAGACACCCAAGTTATGTTCATAGAGATATGGCAGATACTTTTGCTGTGTACCCAAAGTCTAGACCATTTTGGCGAAAATAATTTAAAAGTTCCCTTTGGGAAATACGCCCAAGAGCCTTATCCTTTCGGCTCTTGGGTTTTTTTATGTCTATTTGACAAATGATATATATTTGATATACTCCCCTGTTATGAATTACAACCAACAACTCACAGTCATAAAAACTTTAATACCTCAAGGTGAAGTGGACACTAGGATTGACTGCCCTTTCTGCCACAATTCCCAAACATTAAAAATCACAAGAGAGCAATCAGAATTAAAATGGTATTGTTTTCATGCGTCATGCTCTGCCAAAGGTACACATCAAGGTGAGATGACAATGCAACAGGTATACGAAACCGTAGTGACAAAAAATAAAGAAAACAAAGTTAAGGAATTTATAATGCCAAGCAGCTTTATGTCTATTTTATCTGAGCCTAAATGCTATGACTATTTAAAAAATAATAATTGTTTAAAAGCAAAACAAAAAGCAAAGGCAAGTTTCATGTATGATGTTAAACAACATAGAGTTGTGTTTCTAATAAAAAACAAAGAAAAGGTTTTAGGTGCAGTCGGTAGAGCCTTGACTTCAAAAATATATCCTAAATGGTATATGTATGGTGGCAAGACTTACCCTTTCATTTGTGGTGATAGTGACACAGCAATCCTGGTAGAGGATTGTGCAAGTGCGTGTGCTGTGTCAGGAGTATACACAGGAGTTGCGTTGATGGGTACAAGTTTACCAGAAAGTTACATACCGATAATAAAAGAAAAGTTTAAGAGAGTTATAGTTGCATTGGACCGGGATGCAACAACCAAGTCATTTGACATAAGCGAGAAACTAAAGTATTATATACCTACAGAAGTTAGAATACTAAATGAAGATCTTAAGTATTTTGACGAACAAAAAATTATAGGAGTATTACGATGAATATATTTTTTCTAGATAAAAATCCACAGAAAGCTGCAGAGTATCTATGCGATAAACATGTACCAAAAATGTTATTAGAGTCTTCACAAATGCTATCGACTGCAGTTCAAAGACACTTAGGCACTATCGAAGATCTATACAAACCTGCCTATCCTAAACATCCTATGACTATTTGGGTTGGCGAAAGTCAAGGAAACTTTAATTGGGCACTAAGAAACGCCTTATTTATCAACAAAGAATACGAAAAAAGATTTCACAAAAACCATAAATCAATGCGTGTAATTAATTATATTATGTATTGGGCATTCCATTATGATATACCTGGTGGTTCAATGAAAGCACCACCTCAATGTATGCCTGACGAATACAAAGCAAACGATTATGTTGTTGCGTACAGAAAATATTATATGGCAGATAAATCTTACTTTGCTAAATGGTCTAAAGGTACAGGCTCACCTTATTGGTGGAAACATGATTGGTTGAAAAATGCTTAGACCTTTCTTGACAGACGAAAGCACACATGTTATGACTAATTATATTTATGCTTATTTAAAAGATAAGCCGAAAACAAAGAAAAACATCCGTGATGCACTATTGCTAGCACAGACTTCAATAGTTAATCATGTGAGAAAGGGTACAATTGATAAAAAATAAAGATAAAAAATGGTCAGAAGATCATTTGATAATAGAAGTAGAAGGTCTTAGTAAAAAACAGAAAGACGAACTAAGAGATAAGATTATGGAAAAGGTAAGTAAAAAATTTGGAAAGGTAAAGAATGACAAAAAGTAAAGTCAATGTTCTATCACTGTTTGACGGAATGTCTTGTGGTCAGATAGCCTTAAAAAATTTAGGCATCGAAGTAGGAAAGTATTATGCATCTGAGATAGATAAATATGCTATGAGCATAGCAAAGAAAAATTTTCCTGATATAATTCATGTAGGTGATGTTACTAAGCTAGATGCAACAAACCTAGATATAGATCTATTGATTGGAGGATCTCCCTGTCAGGGATTTTCTTTTGCAGGCAAGCAGCTAAAGTTTGACGATCCAAGAAGTAAATTATTTTTTGAGTTTGTTAGAATAAAAGAAGAAACAAAGCCAAGATGGTTCTTGTTAGAAAATGTAAAGATGAAACAAGATGCTCAAGATATTATATCTAAATATATGGGAGTAAAACCAATAGAGATAAATTCAAGTCTATTGTCTGCACAAAGTAGAAGAAGATTATATTGGACTAATATACCTTTTGATAAAGATATCGAAGACAAAGGAATATTGTTAAAAGATATTTTAGATACAGAAACAAATGAAGCTGCAGTTCCTATCAACGAAAGAAACGCCAGGCATTTCAGAAGAACAGATCAAAAAGGTTTATGTATGACTGCTACAATGTACAAAGGTGCAGGTAATAATGGATGTACCCTGGTTGGAATGGCCACAGATATAAATGGACACGATATTCTAAAAAGAATATACAGCCCTGATGGTAAAGCACCTACATTAAATAGCATGGGTGGGGGTAATCGTGAACCAAAGGTTGATATAACAGGAGGTGCATTTAGAGGTAGATATAAAGATAATGGCTTGACACAACAGCAATTAGAGGTTAGAAACGATGGTAAAACTAATACTTTGACTACAGTCCAGAAAGATAATGTTGTGGTGAATCAAGATAGATGGAGAAAACTAACAGTCACAGAATGCGAAAGATTACAAACTGTTCCTGTTGGTTATACAGATGGTGTATCAAATACGCAAAGATATAAGATGCTAGGCAATGGGTGGACAGTAGATGTTATTTCACATATATTCAAAGGCATGATTATATGAACATGGCATTCAAGTCTTGGATTATGGATAAACAATTGGAGGAGGAAGAGGAGCAGCTAATGAAAAAAGAAGCCGAAAGCAAAGATAAAGTAAAGAAAGAAAAGAAAAAGTGCCTCACTTGTAATAGCCCTTTCGAAAGCAAAGGAAAGTTTAATAGGGTTTGCAATGATTGCAAAAGAACAGAATACTGGGGCACAGGAAATGACTACAGGGTGATTGTATAATGATAGAAAAAGAACTAATAAAATTGCTACTTAAAAAAGATTTTTATACAAAAAACAAAGCAAAGTTATCTAAAGAATTATTTACTAATGGCACAGGCGATTTATATAATACTATTGCTAGGGCACATAATGATTCTGATAATGATTTAAGTTTAAATGAAGTATCTACACTATATACGGATGTAGATAATCCAGCTCTTACTAGAGTTGCAAAACAAAATTTTCAATCTTTGATTGAGGATATCCAGGATGCATCTTTACCGAATGAAAAGATAGCTAGCAACATATTAGAGTCGCTACATAAGCGAAGACAAGCAAATAGAATTGCAGTGTTAGCTACTGAAATCTATAATGGTAAAGATGCAGATTTTTCTGAGATAAAAAAATGTTTAGAAACTTCTATAGATGATGTAGGAGATGACTATGAATATATTACCTCTGATGTGGGCGAGTTAGTTGAACAATTGAAGGACAACACAAGATTTAAATTTAACCTGAAACCTCTGCAAGAACGGGTGCATGGCGTAGGTGATGGTAATCTTGTGATTATTTTTGCTCGCCCCGAAAGTGGGAAGACTGCTTTTTGGGTCAATCTCATTGCAGGAGAAAATGGTTTTGCATCACAAGGTGCAAAAGTCTGTGCTTTAATAAATGAAGAGCCTGCCGTTAGAACACAGATGAGGTTAATCAATGCACATACAGGTATGACATTTGATGAAATCAAACAAGACACTGCCCTGGCAAACAAGCGATGGGCAGAAGTCAAAAAAAATGTTAAGATACTTGATACTGTGGATTGGGATTTAGCTAAAGTAGACGAGTTAGTAGCGAAAGAAAAGCCTGATATAATAGTAATAGACCAACTAGATAAAGTTGGAGTCGCAGGAAACTTTGCTCGTACTGACGAAAAACTTAGGGCTATATATACAGGTGCTAGGGAGATTGCAAAAAGAAATAGTTGTTGTGTTATAGCAATCTCTCAGGCATCTGCAGATGCACAAGGTAAGCTTGACATAACCTTTGATATGATGGAGAATAGCAGAACAGGTAAAGCTGCAGAAGCAGATATCATTATTGGTGTTGGCTATAGAGATAAGGTAGATATGGATAAGAACTTACGAGGATTAAATATAACTAAGAATAAAATCACAGGTTGGCATGGCATGATACCCTGTATGATTGTGCCAGAATTGTCGAGGTATGAAGAATGATAACAACATTTGATGTAGAGACTAGCTTTCAAGTTACAGAAGAAGGTAAACTAGATCCTTCTTCTAAGAATCCTAATAATTTTTTAATATCTATGGGATTGAATGATGAGTATATATTTTTTAAACATAGGGATTATCGTGGCACGCCTGACAGAAAAGCAGTACAAGATATATTAGATAAAACTACTTTGTTAGTAGGCCACAATATTAAGTTTGATTTAATTTGGCTATGGGAGTCTGGGTTTACCTATACAGGCAGAGTGTATGACACAATGGTGGGTGAGTATCTTTTAAACAGAGGTTTGAAGACAAGTTTAAAATTAAAAGATTGTTGTATGAGAAGAAGCGTCACACAAAAATCAGATTTGATGGATGGGTTTATAAAAAACAAAACTTCATTTGAAAATGTACCTATCAAAATGCTAGAAGAGTATGGCAGGTTTGATATCAAATCTACACGATCTTTATTTGATGCACAGATTAAACAATTTAAAATACCAAGAAATAAACAGCTAATTAAAACTGTAAAGATGATGTGTGAGTTTTTAGTTGTCTTAGCAAAAATGGAAAACAATGGTATTTTTATTGATAATCAAGCACTTTTGCAGGTTGAAAAAGACTTTCAAGAAGAGCATGATAAGTTAAGAGTAGAGTTAGATGAGATAATCTATGAGAAGATGGGGGATACTTCTATCAATCCCTCTAGTCCAGAACAATTATCTTGGTTGATCTATGGTGCTAAAGTCACAGACAAAAAGAAATGGTCAGTGCAATTTAATTTAGGTATAGATAAGATTACAAAGAAACCAAAGAAAAGATTCCCATACTCTAAATTAGAATTAAAAAAGATATGCCAAATGTTTTTATGCCCAATATATAAAACAAAGGCAGAGCAGTGCAGCTCTTGTAATGGCAAAGGCCATGTACAAAAAATCAAAGTAAATGGAGAGCCTTTTAAAAATTTAAGTAAGTGTGCTGATTGTTCTGCAAAAGGTTTTGTCTATATAAATACAAAAGAACGAGCAGGATTTGGTGTTACTGCAGATTCTTATGTAGATGCTGCAGAGGGTGGTTTTAAAACTGATAAAGGTACATTGTTAAAGATAGGTGCTAAAGGAGATCAAGAGTTAAGAAACTTTGTAGAAAAGATATCCAGGTATAATGCATTAGATACTTATTTAAAAACTTTTGTTGAAGGTATTAAGAAACATAAAACAGAAGTTAATTACTTATATCCAAACTTTATGCAATGTATTACCACAACAGGCAGATTGTCTAGTCGTGATCCTAACTTCCAAAATCAACCAAGAGGTGGTACATTCCCTATAAGAAAAGTTATAAGATCAAGATTTGAGAATGGTAAAATTATGGAAATAGACTTTGCACAATTAGAATTTAGAGTTGCTGTCTTTCTTTCAAAAGATAAGCAAGGATTACAGGATATACTAGATGGTGTTGATGTTCACCAATTTACTGCTGATACTATTGGATGCGATAGGCAAAATGCAAAGGCACATACATTTAAACCTTTGTATGGCGGTATGTCTGGTACTGAAGAAGAGAAGAGGTACTACACAGCATTCTTAAAAAAATATCCTGATATAAAAGTTTGGCATGATAAGCTGCAAGATCAAGCAATACGGCATAAAGTCGTGACGCTACCTTCAGGTAGACAATACGCTTTTCCAAATGCAGAACGCATGCCATGGGGTGGCTCAAGCTTTTCAACACAGATAAAAAACTATCCTGTGCAGGGCTTCGCCACTGCTGACATTGTTCCTCTAGCGTGTATCCTTTCTCAAAAATTGCTAGAGGACAATGGCACAAAGAGCATCTTAATCAATACTGTACATGACTCCATAGTAGCTGATGTTTTTCCTGGTGAGGAAAGAGTAGTAGCTGATTGTTTAAAAAATGGTTGTCTTGGTGTTGTTGATAAAATGAGAGAAATGTATGGTGTTGATTTTGATGTTCCACTAGATGTAGAAATAAAGGCAGGATCTAATTGGTTAGATACCTCTGTTTTTGTTTGACAAATTTAATATATATGGTAATATATTATTATAAATAAGCACAGGAGGTGCAGAATGAGTAATGAAGTACAAGCGTTTCATAATTTAAGTACAGAAGAAATTATGAAATTAACAGGGCAAGATGACGGATCTCAAATGGGTTCCGGGACTCTGCCTAGATTGACTATAAATAGAGCTGCTGAAGATGATGATGGCAATGCCTTAAGAGCAGGGGTGTATACTATTTATGACCCTGAATCAGAGGACAAGGTGTATGGTTTGAAAGATAAGCCTGCACAATTTAGGCCATTTATAAATGCATATCAGTATATGGAGTATGATGCTGCTGATAATAAATACGCATCAACATCAGTAATCTTTAAGTCCTGGAAAGACGAACCTATAGATACCAAAGGTGGAGTTAGATGTGGTAAAGTTATTGGTAAAGATAAAGAGCAATTAACTGATGCTGAGATAGACGCACAAAAAAATATCAAGTGCTATAGACTTGTGTATGGTTTGCTAAGTATGGAATGTACAAAAGCAAATGGTGATGCTACAGCAGTTAAAGAAATGCCTGTTCTTTGGAGAGTCACAGGTATGAACTTTAAACCTATAGGTGAAACACTAAAGGGTTTAAAAGGTAGAAATAGTTTGATGTTTAATCATGTATTAAATCTTTCTAGCAAAAGAAAAAAGAATGGTGATAACATATTCTACATAGCTTCTATAGGTGTTGATGATAAGCAAGTAGAGTTTTCTAAAAAGGATTTAGAACATATGGATATGTTTAATGATCTTATAAATGAAGAAAACTTAAAAGTATCAGAGCAATGGAAGCAAGCCAATGCTACTACTAAAAGTGATGCAGATAGTGCTAAAATAGTTGAGGCTGTTACTGAAGATAGTCCAGAAGAGTTCTTAGCTACTTAATGTCTTCTATTTTAAATAGAGTACAAATGCTCCTCACAGAGGCTAATAAAGCCTCTGTGGACATATCTAGCCAAATTGTCAATGAATTTGGTGAGGCATGTAAAGAAGCTTTTAAAAAACAATTTACCGATATTAGGGAGAATAAATTTAGAATAAGAATGTCTAGTATTGGCAGACCTTTATGCCAATTACAAATGGAAAAGTCAGGTGCAGAGCCTGAGACTATGCCTTATAATACTAAGATGAGAAACTTGTTCGGTGATCTTATAGAAGCTTCTGCAGTTGCTATAATGAAAGCTGCAGGTATACGCATAGAAGATTTACAAAAAGAAGTTAAATTAAAGTTGGGTAAAAATACTATCAAAGGTACATATGATGTTAAAATACAGAATAAAATTTGGGATATAAAGAGTGCATCACCTTGGGCATTTGATAATAAATTTAGTGACGAGGGAGGGTTTGATGCGATTTTAAAACAAGATACTTTTGGATATGTATCTCAAGGATATTTATATTCTAAGTCAGAAGATACAGACTTTGGTGGCTGGATAGCTATCAATAAATCTACAGGAGAGTGGGCTATTACTGAAACTCCTTTGTCTGATGAAAAGCATTCTAAAGATGCTATAGAACTAGCACAAAAAAATATAGAAGCTTTAGAATCAAATGCACCATTCAAAAGACTTTTTGAAGATCAAGAAGAAACTTTTAATAGAAAGACTACAGGTAATAGAACTCTAGGATTAGAGTGTAGATTTTGTGCATACAAGAAACCTTGTTGGGGTGCTGAGCTGCAATACTTACCGCAACAACAATCAAAAGCACTAAATCCTAAATGGGTTTGGTATACTAAGGTAAACAATCCTAGGGAGGAAAATGAAAACCAGGAGTAGAAAAGCAAAAGGTAGAAGGCTACAAAATTGGGTAAAAGAAAAATTGCTTGAGTCTTTTCCTGGATTAACAGAAGATGATGTGGCAGGTGCTGTTATGGGAGAGTCTGGTGTTGATATAAAGTTATCTACAAAGGCAAAAGAACTTATACCTTATTGTATTGAGTGTAAGAATAAAGAAACTCTTAAGGGTATCTATGATATTATGTCTCAAGCAAATAGTCACAGAAAAAAAGATGAGACTGCAATAGCAGTCATAAAGATGAATCAGCATGAGCCTTTAGTTGTAGTTAATGCAGAACATTTTATTTATTTAATAAAGGAGAAGCATGCCTGATAAAAAGAAACTACCTATTTTTATTTCAATAGATCCTACTGACGAAGGATATGAATGTAACGTACTGCCACCTACTAATATGCCTAAAGTAGAAAATTATGCAGTAGCACTAACAATGGCATATGGTATGGTCAAAGCAGCTATAGATGATCCTAATTGGATTTTTGAATATGGCATTGATGCTATGCACGAACAAAAAGATAAGCATAGTATTAGCTTTGATGAGATACTAAAACGTAGAAGGGAGAAATTACACTAATGACTACGCATTTAATTATACCAGATCCTCATGTAAAAATGGGTGTAAGTAATGATAGGTTTATTTGGGCAGCTAAGTTTGCTAATGAGGTAAAGCCTGATGTTATAATATGCCTGGGAGATTGGGTAAATATGGATTCCTTATCACATTTTGATAGAGGAAAGAAAGCTTTCGAGGGGAGAAGATATAGTAGGGAGATAGATCATGCAGAAGAAGCACTGCATAATTTTAACAAACATTTAAAAGTTAAGAAATGTAAAAAGATAATGTTGGAGGGTAACCATGAATATAGAATAACTAAATTTGTTGAAGACAATCCAGAGTTGGATGGTAAACTAAGCGTAAGTGACATACCTTTTGAAGAGTATGGATGGGAGGTTCATGAATATGAAAGGATAATAGAGGTAGATGGTATATTATATTGCCATAATATAGCGAGTGGTGTGATGGGTAAACCTATTAGTGGAGATTATGTAGCTTCTAACTTATTGAAAAAGAACTTTCAATCAGCTACTGTAGGGCATTCGCATTTATTTGATTATGCAATCAGATCTATGCATAATGGTAGAAAGATTATGGGATTAAATGCAGGATGCTATTTACATCATAGAGAACCTTTTGCTAAAGCTTCACAACGATTGTGGTGGAGTGGACTAATAGTAAAAAGAAACGTAGACAAAGGTGAATACGATTTAGAAACAATAAATATTAAGGAGTTAAAAAAGAAATATGAAAAACGCAAATGAGTTGCTGAATATAGCTGATGAACTTATATCAGGAGATAGGGCAAAAGAGTATGGAGATAAAGAGGTTATGCATAATAATATAGCCAGGCTTTGGTCTGCATTTTTAAATGTTAATATTACAGGACATGATGTTGCTTTGATGATGACCTTACTTAAGATGGCTAGGACAAAGGCGGGTAAGGTAACTGAAGATACTTATATAGATATGGCTGCTTATAGTGCTATAGCAGGAGAGTTAAAACAAACACAATGACCAGCTATGTAATAAGACCTAAATATGTAGTTGTTGAGGCAACTGAATATAAAACTTTAGAGAAGGTAGATCATGATGTGATAGCACATTTTGATGATATTGAAACAGCACGGAGATTAGTCGAGATTAGAAGTGAAGCAGATCAGCTTCAAGGATTTTCGTATAAAAGATATATGGTATATACACTACAGGAGGAAGATGGACAATAATTATTTAATAACTCAAGAACAGATAAACAGTATATTAAAATACATGTTTACAAGACCTTACGCAGAAGTAGTGCAGGCGATAGCTTTACTAACTAAGTTGCCTAAACTAGATCCAAAGATAAAACCTGAGTTTGTGCAGGAAGGCGATAAGAAAAAATAATGAAAGGCACTGCTGTCTTATTTAAAACCACAGTCCTTATAACTGACAAAGGGGCTGTGGTAGTTGATCATGAATCCCTGCCTAATAAAGAAGTTACTAAAAGATTAGGTAAAGGGTACTATCCTAGTTTAATAAATGCTATAGTGAGTCACTGCAAGTCCCGGACTCACTCTTTTGATGAAGAACTTACAAGTCTAGTAAATGCACTTTAAACTGCAGTCATTAAACCTGTATCAGTATTCTCTTCTACAGCTGCAGGGGGTCTGTATACTTGATTCATTTTCATAGCATCTGAAGTGGGTGTCGGTGCTTCAGGTGCGATGAACTCTTGCTGCTCTTGTGGCTGAGAGTCTTGTACTTCTTTTGGCGTAGGGGGTGTTTTAACTTCTGCCATTAATCCTTTTGTAGCTTCTGTGTCTGTTTCTACAGGGCTTTTAACTGCTGACATATCAGCAAATGTAGTTACTAAATCATTAAAATTAATATCTCTCATAGCATCTAACAAGTTTTTTACAATGGAAGTATTTGTAACATTACCTTCCATATTAGTTTCAGGTTGCTCTCTTACTATTTGAGACATCAAAGGTTGTTTTAGACTTTCTATTGATTCTGTTGCCATATTTTACTCCTAACATTCTAAGAAGCCCTTCCCTATCTTGTTTACGAGATGCAGGTTTAGGCTTCTTAGATTTCTTTTTCATTAAATTGTTTGTACTAAAGCTATTACTATAATTACAGCCACAGCAACTACAATAGTCTTGCCTTTCTTATTAAGACCCTTCCATTTATCTGTAGCTTTTGATATATATTCTGTTATCATACTTCCTCCATTTGTTTACTTAGTGCTTGTGCCCGATTGGGGGTCTGTTTTGCCCAACGGCTGTCCAACATTTCGGATGCCGCAGTCGTATACGAATTATTTTGTAGGGCAACAATCATATTACGAAACTTGCTGACACCTGCAAAACCCATTTGAAAAATCATTTCACATAGAATGCCTTTTGCTTTATTAGGTATATCAAGACTATGCTCTGCACATAATCTCTCCATACTATCCCATGCTTTATTAAAGTCTTTCTCAAATAAATTATCCCAACCTTCTTTAGTTGTAGGAACCTCTTCTCCTGGTAATATTTTATGACCATAGCCCCCTGTTAAAAATCCTTCTGTGCAGTGGTATGGATCTAGTCTATAGCCTTCATGCTCCTTAATCCGTTGCATCAGTTCAGCTTTCATTACATCTACCATATTTTCTCCTATTTATTTTTACTAATCATACCCTTGATACCTGGTGCGGCCCTAACCCCTAGACTGACACTGCAGGCAAGGTATAATAAATGGGTATAATACTCAGGTAAACTTTCCAAAATTTGAAACCCACGCTCTATGTGTGGCTGCATAAAAGGAAGGAATGCACAAATTGCTGGAACCATCAGGGCTAGTAAAACAAATTCGTCTTTCCAGCTCCCTTTCATTTGGTCTACAGCACTAGCTTCCCACTTAACTTTTCCTGCTATCTGCTGTTCCTTAAGCGACTTCTGTGCTTTTATTTCCGTAAGTGCTAAGTCTGCTTTTGCTTTCTTAGTCTCCACGAAGCCTTTGACTGTATCGCCCACCATATTTGCGATGGGTCCTATTAACATATTTAACATTATTCCTCCTTATAAACCTAAATCATTTGCTTCTATTTCGTCCATAAACTGATTAAATAAATCTGCTAAAGATCCTTCTAGTAGATCTATTTTAAATCTTTTTTCTGTCGAACTAAGGCTTTTATTCTGTATAATAAGATTTCTTTGTTGATTAATTGCCGATACGCTTGCTGCAATCTTTTCAAGTTTAGGACTTACTCCTAATAATTTTGCAAATTCTTCATCTTCATATAACTCTTGTAATAGTTGTATTTTATTTTCATCTTTGAATTTTTTAGCTATATTGACTGCTCTATCAGCTTCTTTTCTAAGTCTATAGAAATCCGCTTCTGCTTGTGTAAATTTATTAGGGTCTAGTTGCAAGAACCTTTTAACAAATATCAACTCGTCTAATCTTTTATCTGGCATTTTGTTATCATTAAATATATCTACTGTAGAATCTATCAAGTCTAGTATGTATCCACCAACAGCACCTGTGTACGCTCTATAATAGTTTTCAAATTTAATTGGGGACATTAAATATTTTCTAATATTAGGAGGTGCATTTTCTATAGCTGATGTGATTACATTACTACTCCAAGGGTATGATTGACCATAGTCAGGCAAGCTGTGCCTCATATTTTCTGGTATAATGGGAGATCCAAAGAATGTTTTATTAAATGCTGTATTTAGTAAAGGTGATATAACCTGAGGGACTGCAGATAATCTAAATTGATTTTTAAGCACAGTCCAAGCTGTTAAAAAGAAATCATCAGCTTCTTTAGTTCCGTCAAAAGTTTCAAGCGTGCTTGTTAATATTGTCCCTACTGCACCAAATTCAAAAGGTTTAGGTATCTTTATAAAGTTACCGTCACCAATAGGTATCATATAATTTAAATCTCTTATTTGCTGTGCAGTATTGTTATACTCTTCATTTCCTCTGTTTAATATATATAGTAACAAAGTTGGCGTTCCTACAAAAGCTGCTATTTTTGCACCTACCGCTGCTCTTTCTGCAGGGTTTTGTATTGCCCTTACAGTTCTATAAATACCTTGTATGCCTGCATTTAAAAAAGGTACTGTAGATGCATAGTTTCTAAAGAATTGGTTAGAGCCATGCATACCAAAATCTACAGCCACTTCTCTAGCTGCAAATGCAGCTTCTCTTGCTGATATGCCTCTTGCTCTTAGCATGGCAAATTCTGTAAATCTAGAAGCGTTCTCAAAACCTGTGACTACATCGCCATATCTATCTATAAATTTTTTAGGTCTATCTAATACATCGCCATAATTAGATCCTAGTTTTCTATGAAATTCTTTTAAGAATCCCTCAGATACTTCTCCTCTCCATAATGTAGAACCAAAAGATCCACCATTTAAAAGAAACTCTTGATATAATTCTTTATTTGTTGTTACAGTACCATCTGCTAAAGTAACTTTAGAATTGCTTTGAAATCTTTGGGATGTCTTTACAGCAGTGCTGAGTATAGGTATATAAAATTTATTTCTAGATAATATAGCTGCAGAGAATGTATCTCTTAATGCGTTAGCACCTGCAAAGAATCCAGGGTCCATAGTAACACCTTTTGTTAATAAGTTTTTAAAATCTCTAGCTATTCTTACAAAGGCATTTGCTGTAGCAAATTGTTTAGGGCTAATTGAATTTAATGTTGCAAATAAAAGAGGATTCTCAACTTCATAAATAGTCTTTTCTATTTTTCCTTGTTTATTTTTTCTAAATACAACAAATTCTCTTTCTTTTAATTGCATTTTTTCAGATCTAAATAAACTTAAATTATCTAAATCTTCTAGATCTTCTGGATCTAATTCAACACCTTTCTGTTTAAATACTTGTGTTTGCAGCTCTTCTTTTTTTAAAGTAACTACAGTTTTCTTTTTACCTTGCCCTTCTGCTCTCTTAGCCCACTTATCTAATTTACCTGCATCTATAAGATCAAATGTATTTGCTAATACTTTATTTTTATAAGAGGCTGTGATAATACTATTTATGTTTTCTACATAGTTATCAAATAGATTTTTTAAAGGTAGCTCATCTTTACCAAAACCTATAGGTACTTTAGCTTCTAGTTTTCTTTTTACTGCAGTGCCACCGCCCCGTGCCCTAGAAAGAAAACTATCATCTAGAGACATATCTCTATATAAAGGCACATAGTGTTTTCTTGCAGCTAATAACTTATCTGCAGTCTCTCTTGATATTAGTTGTGCGTCTACTGCTATGTCTACTAACTCTCTGTTAAATCTATCTATTTCTTTTAAAGCTGTTTGGTATTCAGGTATAGCGTCTCCTATCCTAGCATCTTTTTTTATTTGATCTCTTAGTTTTACATTAGGAAAAAGACCTTCAAACTTTGCTTTATTCATAGATAAAACGCTTTTAGTTCCTAGATAATTAAAAAACTCATCTGCATCATATTTTTTACCCAAACTTTTTTGTAAAAGACCTTGTAGTCCATCATTAGCTGTACCTACCATTTGTCCTGCATTGTTATATCTAAAAGTACCTTTAAATAAAAAGTGCTCTACCATACCTCCTATAGCAGGTAAGAATCTAGCTTCTTGGTATACACCTAGTCCTTCACTATATAAATTTTTAAGTCTTGCAAGATCTACTCCTTTTTTACTAGCTGCATCTTCTAGGTATTTTAAACCTCTATTACTATCTAAAAAATCTATAGTAAATTTCTTTACCACACTACTATTAAAAAAGTTTAACTTTAATTTTTCTGCAGTACTTGGTTTTTCAGCTATTTGGCGACCTACAGTAAATTTGCTATCTTTTGGTTTTAATTGAAATGCACTTTCCGTTTGCTCTTCTATTCTAGCCTCCTCTTCTGTCTTACTTTTAACTTTTTTAGGTGCACCCTTGGTGGTTGTTTTTTCTGCACTTATTATACCTTTAGTTGCTTTGCCTCCTGCATCTTGTAATCTAAATGTACCGTCTTTTATACGATCTACAAATGTACCATAAGAATTTGTTCCAACTGTCCTATCAGGGTTATCTAAATTTTTAGTTCTTACTGTTCTAGTAGTCACTCCTGATTTAGGCTTAGGTTCTAGTATATCTAATATTTGAATTCTATCGCCTTTTGAATTGATATATATTTGCCCTGCTTTAGGTTCTGGATTTTTTAATAAAAAGTCTGCACCCGTTTTACCTATTTTATTTTTACTCCAAACAAAACCTTTAGATACCCCTGCTAAAAACGCAGGTATAAATACAGAAGGTATGCCTCCTGATATAGCATTTTTTAAACGCTCCATTCCAGGATCTCCATTAGGATCTGTTTGTAACCATTGGGTTAAAGAATTTTTTGTAGCAGGAAATCTTACTAAAAAGTCTGCAAGATTAGGATCGTAAGGTGCAAAAGCTATTGCATCAGATAAGGCACCTGCACCTATTGCAATACCCGCAGTTTCACCTTTTGTTAAAGATGTTTTAATAGGTTTTTCATCTACCTTTTTTGTTGTTGTTCTAACTCTATCGACCTGTTTATCAAAAGTTACTTTTTTTCTACCGGGAATACTTATTGTTTTTGGACTTCCCCCAAGCTGTAGCATAAGGACATCATTAGAAGTTTTAGGTTCTATTTCTTTAACTGTTTTAGTTTTTATTGTTTCAGTTTTAGGTACAGTCACTTTTTCTTTTACTTTTCCTTTTTCTAAAAATACAAACTTTTGACCATCTTTACTCTTTTTAGTTATTATATTTTCTTTTTTAATACCTTTTGCAACTAAGTCTTTTACAGTTGAGTTTAGCTGTTTAGCATTTTTAACATACATATAACCACCTTTGGCTATTTTAAATGCTCCTGTATAAGGTATAAAGAATTGAGCAGCAGGTCTTATAAATGCTCCAACTGGTGTTTCTGCTTCAGGGACTATATCGCTGTACTCTACTTCCATACTTTTAGGCACTACAAAGTTATATGCAGATTCACTAGCATCAACTATACCGCCTGCAGTTTGAACTGCAATATCTTCTAATGTTTTTGCAACTTTAGGTAAAAATGGCTGATCATCTTTATCTCTCTCTTGTTCATTTTTATTTACAGCTTTTTGTAAAGAACCAGAAAGAGATTTTTTAATTTCCTCTTCTGTCATAATTACTCCTCTGTTTTTGGTGTTCCGTCTGCGTTATGTGTTTTACCGTATAGTAAATCCCAGTTTTGTGTTGTCTTACTACCCAATCCTGCATTTGCAGTTGGGCTATCCCCTCCCGGTCTAGCTTCTACATGACCAGGTTTTAAGTCAGGACTCTTAAATATTTGGAATCCTGTAGACTCCTCAAATAAAGACCCTTGACCGCCTGCAGCAGTTTTAACACTTGAATCTGAAGCATTTGATTTTCTCCAATCTGCAGCCTCTGAAGGTATTTTAGGCATAGCATCTACAGAATCTTGTCTTAACCATTCTTCTACATCTATAGCTTCTAAATTCTTAGTCTTTTCTTCTTGCTCTTTGTCGATTTCCCCTATAGCTTTTTCAGGTAAAGTACTAGAGTCTAGCTGTGCTATTTTCTCTGCAACATAGTTGTTATTTACTAAGTTAGCAAGGGTAGCATCTCCGTTAAATGCAATTAATAATTCTGCACCTAATAAATCAGTATTTAAATCTTGAGCCATATTATTTAAAATAATACCATCTATTATTGACATACCTGTTGCTACATCACCATTAGCACCCTCTATACTACCTATCGCATTGCTAACGCTAGTATCAAAGTCTGCTAGTCTGGTTTCATTTATTTTATTGTTAAAATCCATTAAATCCTCAAAGCTTGTTATTTCAGATAATGACTCTAATGCCCAGGCATCAATATTTTCTTTTGTTAAAGGTTCCCCTTGAACTGTACGATTAGGTGCCTGAGATACAAATTCAGCAAATTGATCATCACTTAAACTTTTAGCTAAGTCTGAATAGTAAGATCTAACATTAGATGCTACTTGATCTGTAAATAATCCTATTTTAGATCCCACTGTAGGTGCAGATACACTATCAGAATTTCCATCTATACCTAAGGCATCATTAATTTCTTGACTAATACTTCTATTCGCCCAAGCATCAAATACAGGATCAGATATATTTGTAATCAAATTTTTCTTTATTTTATCAGTAGATGTATTACCAAATACGTTTATAAAATAGCTATCATCAAATTTATTGTAATTTAATTGCTGATTATTAAAGTCAAAACCTGAAGACGGTGCTATATTTAATGCTTTTATTCTGTTTCTATCTATTAACTTTAATGGTCTAGGCTCTTCTGCACCAGATATTGTCTTTGCTAATTCAAATTCATCTGCTTTACCTTCATTAAAGGCATTAAGAGTAAAGTTTAAATTTGCCGCTTGAAGATTATTACGCAGTTCTCCTACATCATATGAATAATATTGCATATCAGGTTGTGTCATAAACCCTGCTCCTGGAACATCAGGTGCACCCTCAACCGCTGGTTCAGATGCAATATATTTTGAGGTTACAAGATCAGGATATTTTGAAGTTAAGGCATACGGCATGTACTCTATTGTTTGCTTTACTTTATTATCACTAGTCGTTGTTTCGTACCCATGTAGTACATACGCATTGCCGCCTATTGACATATGAAATGACATAGGCTTTTCAGTTTTTGTAGTTGGGAAATATTCGTTAGCGAATCTTTTGCCTGTCTCTGTAGTAATATCAAAATACTCACTATTACCAAATACATTAGGCAGAGTCTGATGGCCATTTTTAGTATTGACATAATAAGTAGACCCATAATCTCCTTCTCCTGGAGTTTGCTCTACTTGAAATGCAGTTACTTTAAGACCATTTTCCCCTATAAATACTTTAGGTTCTCCTGTTCTAAATTGCTTTTTACCAAAGAAAAATTCTGCATCTGAAAATATTGGGGACCCATATCCTCCTGTTGTATTAGATACGCTATTACCACTTATAGAGGTATCGCTAACTTGGCTATCAGCCACATTATCAGTTAAGTTATTTTCATTCTTAATATTATTAACTACCTTTTTATTATCAAAAGTTTTATTTTTACTAAAAGAATCTAGCTGAAGTTGTTGAACTGTTTTACCAATATAGCTTTCATCATGATGATGCTTTATAGGGGTGCTCATCCAAAAAGGTGTACCATAACGAGTTTCATTCATCTGTAGCCAAGTTGCTGTATTTTCATCACTTTCTAATGCGAATTGACCAAAGGCATCTAAATAATCTTCTTCAAATCCTAACCCTAGTAATGCGTCTTTTCTTTTCTCTCTTGCTAATGTAAGTTTTTCTAAATCAAATTTAGCATCTTGTTCTTTTTCTTTACCACGAAACTCTAACGCAGTGACTAACTTTTGATACTCATCATCTTTTGCTTTTTTATCTGCAGCTATATCTGAAATACCGCCTAAAAATCCTGATGTAAATTCCATTAATGATCTAGACATTATTTATCCCCCTTCGCCATTAAACCTGTTTCTTTTTCTTTTAACTCTTCTTTAATATCTTCTACAAAAGATTTTAGTTTATCTTTAGGTGCTTCATTGACTTTGCGTTTGTTTTTCATATTTTTAAATTCTGCAAACTGTTTGTGAAATTTATTTGTGCTTTGATCTTTTATAAACAAATTAATATTTTGCACTTCTGCCTTTATTCCAATAGCCATAATTTGTTTAAAAACTATTTCTGCTATTAGCATAGCAACGTCCACAGTCCATTTGCCTTCCATAAATCCACCAAATAACATAGTTCTAGCGATAGCTTCTACAGGTATTCCATTTCTTAAAAATGTTACTATTTGTTCTAAGTTCTGCTCTTTGTGTAAAATATCCCACACATATTCTGTAGCATCTTCTAAATTAGTATATTGAGGAGGGTGCTCCCAAGGATAATTACCGGGAGTGTTAGTTAAAGATTGTCCTGGAATAGGTGCATCAAATATATTTTCTATCATATTAGCCCCTCACATCTGGTAATGTTATTTTAGTATAAGAGTTGTCACCACTAAATAATCGCCTTTGCCATAACTGCAACATTACATTTGGGTCGGATGTATCTATATCTTCAGCTTTTCCTGCTTCAGACTCATAAGTGCTATCAGTCATATAAGCACTACTAAAACTTGGGGGTGTTACAGAACTTCTAGGTTGTTGTGAACTTTGTCCAAACACCGATCCAAAAACATTCCCTAATATTTTTTTACCAAATATATTACCTATTAAATCTATCATTGTTCCTCCTTATGATGTAAATACTCCTGCAGCAAATCTGCCTAACATGTTAAATAATGCGTCTCTAGATTCTTGATCCTGTAGATCAAATGCTGTTTGTCTTTCTAGTGCAGCTACTGCCATATTATGTGCTCTATTCATAGAGTTTTGGGCAGCTTCATTTGTCCATGATGCCTCGTCTCTCCATTGTTGCCACAAAGATGACATAGCAAAATTAGATATGTTTAGTAAGTTTTGTGCGTTAGTTTGATTAGCTGCATTTACACTTGCTGTATTTGCAGTATTAATTTGTCTCCTCCAATTAGTATTGGATTGATCAATAACCTGTTGATTTTGTACATTAAATCTTTCTCTTTGATCCGCTAGCTGTGAATTAAATTGATTTATAGAAGCCTCTGTTTGCATATTTGCTTGTTCTACAGCCGTTTCATTATTGGCATTTTGTGCAGCTATTCTATTACTTTCTTGCGTAGAAAATTGATTCATAGCATCTGATCTTTGTGCATTCGCTGTAGCTACAGATGAAGCTAAGTTTGTATAAAACTGATCTACTTGATTATCACTTGTAGCATTAAATTGAGCTGCAGCATTTGAGGCTGCCTGATCTGAAAATAATTGTGATTGTCTTAATTGTACATTTTGTAAATTAGCTTGTTGCTGATTGCTAAGATTAGACATATCCATTTTAAGATATGATTGTGCATTTTGCAAAGATGCCTGCTGTCTATTGGATAGATTTTGAAATATCATAGCCTTATAGGTTGCAGCATCTGCTGCAGCTATTGGGACTGCAGACTTCATAACACCTTCAGCTAAAGCTTCAGCATACATACTAGAAGCACCAAGGCCTCTCTTTGCCATATTAGCTTCTACTAATTGTTGTGCACCCCTAGCCCATGCAGGTAATTCTTTACCTTGTGTAACAGCATCTGTGACTTGTTGTTGTAGACCTTCTAGTTGTCCTGCAACAGTAGCATCACTAGTAATTTGACCTGTTTGGGCAACCATAGGTTGTGTTAAAGTGCCTTGGGCTGCAGTCATAGTAGGTGCTGTGCCTACCGTAGTAGCTGTGTAATTAGCTGCAGCTTGTTGAGCAGGTGTTGCTACTTGTGTTGCAGTTTGTGGTGTTGTCGCTGTAGCAGTACCTGCTGTTGCAGTAGGGACTACAGCAGTAGGTACAGTTGTTGAAACTCCTGGTGTCGATAGCATTTCATTTGTTTGTGTTTGTTGTAATGCAGGAGTTATAGCTGCACCTTGGGGTAGTGCAGGATTAACAACTTGTTGTTTAGCTAAATTTAATGTGTCTTGTGATGTACCTGATTGAGGATTAGGAACAACCCCTATAGGTAATTCTACTCCAGGTACTTGTTGTGTTGGTGGAACTGTATGATCTGGTGTGTGTGGCATTAGTACATTACCTCTCTAGTTTTTATAAGATATTCTTCCATCCATATTATTTTTTCTTTTATAATGCCTATGTCTTGTTGCATTGTAGAAATGTTGTCCGTTTTTGTTTCTAAAGCGTCTAATCGTTCTGCCCACATACCCCAAGTCATGGCAAAACCTAATACCATTATTAAATATGGTGCTAGTATCTTTATATCTATGTTCATGCTATCTCCTATTTACTTTTCGCTGACATTCCTGATAAAGGATTATTTAATGCTTTTTCTATTTTTAGATCTAAAGCCTCTTCTATTAATTTAAGTTCATCTAAAACTTCCCTAGTATCTTCTTTTTGTCGATCTTCAACATCATTTACTATTTCTGTAATATGCCTAATATCTCCATTCATGGCTCTTAGATCTGCCTTTAGGTCATTTTTTAATTCAGAACTAACTCCTGCGACAAGCTGTACTTCTTCTAATATCATGGACATTTCACCCTTTATCATTTCTAATTCTTGTTCAATTAGTTCTAATCGTTTATCCATTTCAGCTTTAGCAAGGTCTATCTTCTTATCAAACTCGCTTAAATCAGGGGCTACAAAATCTTGAACTTGTTGCTTCATATCCAAGTAGTCATCATAAAAACGATACCCAGACCATCCCCCACCAATAATAGCACTTATTAAAGATAGTATAATAAAAAATTTGCCACCAGAAAATTTAAGTCCTTGATACTCAATACTGGGCATTTATCATATCCTCTATTGTTTGTGCTTGTGCCATGTTAAATAATACTCCATAATTATCTTCTATTGTTTTGTTTAAGTATTCATTGACATTTGTATCAACAATAGTTGATTGAGTGTCAAAAAATGTTTTAGTATTTCCTAATATCTGCATTACAATTAGTGTTTTTATTTGAGCTGCATCATCATATCTTGCTTTATCGTCTATCTTTTTAACAATCTTAGTTGCAGCTTTTTCTTTTGCAGAAGGTTCTTTTACAGATTCTTTAGGTTCTTCAACCTCTTCCTGCTGTACATCTTCTTGTTCTGTATTATCCTCTGCTTCCACAGTGGGTTCTTCAGTAGTTTCGCTATTGGGTTCTGTTGTTTCTTCGACTGGTTCATCTGCTACTTCCATTTCCATCTCTAATTCCATTTCCATTTCTGCTTCTACAGATGCTACTTCTATTTCAGGTTCAGGCAGATCTACGTCAAACTCTGCTTGAAACTCTTGCATTTCTAATTCTACAGTTTCATAAGATATCTCTTCTTGTTGTGGATCTACAGGTGCAAATTCTATATCTCCTGCTTCATCAACAATAACATCATTGAACTCAAAAACCTCTTCTATAAAGTCTAATTCTGTTGGGTCAAATATATCTAGATAATATATTTCTTCTATTGTAGTAATTTGTTGTGTAATTATCGTATTAATTACATTGTAAAATACATTAACTGTTACATCATCAAATAAAGGACCTACAGCTAGATTGATGTCTCTACCACCAATCTCTATAACTACTTTATTTAATACACCACCGAAATCGAAAGACCCATCATAAGATTGGTAGCCTGTTGATACTCCAGATTCAGACAAGATGTCAGTACCTGAAAAGACTTGGCTAGTTCCATTAAGTCCTGTAATGTGCATGTATATTCTATCTTGAGCATCTTGCTTATCGACTTCTATCGAATATCTAACTTCTCCGCCTTTTTGTATGTTTAAATCTGATATGTCTATCGTCTGTATAAATGTTGTACCCATACTTGGTACACCCATAGTAGATGTTGAATTACCGCCACCTGTTATCTGTGCACATTTATCCGCACCTAAGCCGTAGCAAGAATTACCACTAGGATTATTTGCAGGTCCTTGACCACCCCAATCGTAATCCATATCCCCTTCTTTAGTTGTAGTGACATAGTCATTATCACCATCAAGAATATCTCCAGAGTCTTCGTTTGTTACTGTTGTGGTTGTAGTCGTTACAGTAGTTGTGGTTGTTGTAACAATTTCTGTGCCCTTATCTTCCTCAGTAACATCTATCTCTGTTTCTTCTGTAATCGTAACTCCTGGAATACACAGTCCGTCTGGGTCTGGTAAACAAGTGTTTGCCTTAGAATAAAATGATGCCAGTAAGAATAACAAACATAGCTTTAAAAAGAGCAGCGTTTTGTGCATCTGTAAACTCCTTAGTTTGTGGTGTATTTTTTGCAACGTATTCTGTTTTATATTTACTTCCGTCTGGAATTTCATCGGGGTTGTCAGTCCAGTATTGAGCTGCCTCGGCACCTATGGAGCCTCGTGCTGGGCACGGGGTCCCCGCATCTGTCATCGCATCCCATACTCGTGGGTCTTGACAGAGTATAGAAACAGCCGCAACTTTCATGCCGTAGGCATACATGGAGCGACTTAGCTTTAATTTTTGACATAGTTCATCGTCAATTACTACACCTGTTGCCACACCAACAACATTATTTTGCACACTAGCACCCACACCAACCTTACATATATCGCTATTAGAATTGATTATAGAAGGTGCATTTGCAGTAGGTGGGGTTGAATTTGTTACCACAGTGCTGGACACGGTATTCGTCTCAGCCTTTACATCTGTAGCTACAGCTACTGTTGTAATAAAAGCTAGTATTATAAATAGTTGTTTCATTCTACCTTGCCGTTGTCGGCACTCCTTTACTACTGACAAATGGATGTTCTGCAAACGCTATGTAGCTGTATATGCCACCATTGGCATTAATATCATTACCATTTCCTTTTAATTTAAAACCATTAGAGTAATAATCTCTTTCTG
>Ga0208767_1000671_pt1 | contig 28285 bp, 32 predicted proteins | sample VirMetDEL_Mar_21_FD_184514 | JGI IMG/M metagenome (GOLD analysis project Ga0208767, IMG submission 184514) | Aqueous microbial communities from the Delaware River and Bay under freshwater to marine salinity gradient to study organic matter... | ecosystem: Environmental > Aquatic > Marine >... | reverse complement strand
TATTTTTTCTTTGCGGTCTTCTTAGCCTGCCGGAAGGCTTTCGCCGTGGGGGCGCCTGCGGCGCCCGGCTTGCGCATCTTCTCTTTCGAGCCGGCCTTGATCCGCTTTCGCTTTGCGTGAATGTTCGCGTACAAACCTTTCGACATCATTTCTTCCTCGATTTGGTCCCGCTGCATTTCCAGCGAGCCCTCGATAGCCGCAAGGGCGAATTCGGGTCGGCCGCCGCTTTTTTGTGCTTCTTCATCTGCCCAGCGGACCGCGCGCAGTAGCTGTCGCCTTTCGACGTACCCGGCCGCACGCGCGGCCCGCCGTCCTTGGCGCGGCCCGCCTGGCCATACGACACGCGCTTGCCGCTCGCCGTGACCTTAACGCGGGCTTTGCCTTTCCTTGGTTCTGCCATTACTTGGGCGGGAACGAGGGCTTGGGCGATCCAACTCGAACGCCGCCTACCATCTGCGCGTGCTTGTTTGCTTGATTGCTGCCGGAGTGTTTGACCGGCGGTTTCTGTCCGTACTTTTGCATATCTGGGCCTCCAAAGCCCCCTAGATTAATCGATAAAAAAAATTAAAAAAAGTACACAAAAGGGTTACAACTGTAACGTTCTTTGATACGATGTCTCTGTTACATCAAGGTAACCGAACGAAACAAGGAGAGAGACGATGGAAGTAATCACAATCAAGCATAGCCGCCACGGCGACACCACGGTGAAGGTGGTACGCGAAACCGCCAAAGCAATCCTGCTCGCCGGCAACGCCAGCGAGGCGTGGTTCCCAAAATCAGCAATCGATAGCGACAACTGGGTTGCTGATTGGTTTTCACTGGGCCTCGAGCATTTCTTTTTGTTTGATGCGCCATTCGCAGAGAACATCGAGGAAGATCACTATCCAGGGGAGTGGAATGGCGGCTGGGGGGAAGACTACGCCATGATGAGGAACGAACGATGATTTACGGATACACCCGCGTAAGCACAGAAGAGCAAGCCGAGGGCACGTCCCTCGCAACGCAACAATCGATGATCCAGGGCGTGGCTCTCGCGAACCAACTGCCCACGGACATCACGTTCCTGCAAGACCCCGGCGTGAGTGGCAGCGTGCCGTTCTTCGCCAGGCCGGCTGTCGCGACTCTCGATATCCAGCCCGGCGACATCATCATCTGCAGCGCCCTCGATCGATTCAGCCGAGACGCGCGCGACTGCCTTAACACGATTCATGATCTCAAGGAGCGAGGCGTGCGTTTGTTCTTGAACGGCCACGGCGACGTGACCGATGATAGCAACCTAACTGCGCGCCTCATGCTCGAGATCATGGCGGCGTTCGCCGGCCACGAGCGGCGCCAGATTAAGGAGCGCACGATGCGCGGCCGGCGCGCGAAGCGCGAGCGGGGCGGTTTTATTGGCGGCGAAGCGCCCTGGGGCTGCAAGGTTGAGGGCGAGGGCAAAGAGAGCAAGGTCGTCGAGCTGCCCTTCCGGCGAGAAGCGATCGGCATGATGCGCGTGCTTCGAGACGAGGGGAAAAGCTATCGCGACATCGCGCAGCTCGTCACCGCCAAATACAAGCTCCCCACCTCCCACATGAAAGTTAAGCGAGCACTCGATGCCCAAAGCACTGCCCCCTAACCCCTATATCGATTTCTTGAAGCGCTACCGGCACGATCCGGTGGCGTTTGTCGAGCATGTGCTCAAGATCAAGGTTCAGCCCTGGCAGGCTGAATTGCTGCAGGCCGTTCAGGACGGCGAGCGCAAGATTTCGATTCGCTCGGGCCACGGCGTGGGCAAATCGACGGCCGCGGCCTGGACCATGCTTTGGTACTTGATCACTCGATACCCGGTGAAGATTGTGGTGACGGCGCCCACGAGCGCGCAGCTTTTTGACGCGCTGTTCGCCGAGCTCAAGCGCTGGATCAACGAGCTGCCGCTTGCGCTTAAAGACATTCTTGAGGTGAAGACCGATCGCATCGCGCATAAATCGGCGCCGAGCGAATGCTTTATCTCTGCTCGAACTAGCCGTGCCGAGACGCCAGAAGCGCTGCAGGGCGTGCATGCCGATAACGTGTTGCTGATTTGTGATGAGGCGTCTGGTATTCCTGAGCAGGTGTTTGAGGCGGCCGCTGGATCGATGTCGGGCTCGAACGCCTGCACGATTCTGCTCGGCAACCCAACTCGATCGAGCGGGTTTTTCTTTGACACGCACCACACGCAAGCCGGCGAATGGTGGACGCGCAAAGTGAGCTGCGCTGATTCGCCGATGGTGAGCGAGCAGTACATCGAAGAGATGAAAGTGAGATACGGGGAAGAGAGCAATGCGTTTCGCGTTCGCGTGCTCGGTGAGTTCCCGGCCCGCGACGACGACACGGTAATCCCCCTCGAGCTGGTCGAGAGCGCGCAAGTGCGTGACATCGAGATCAGCGATGAAGAGCCGATCATTTGGGGGCTGGACGTTGCGCGATTTGGGAGCGCGAGCAGCGTGCTCTGCAAGCGCCAGGGGCGCAAGATTTTGGCGATGGACACTTGGCGGGGGCTCGACCTAATGCAGCTCACAGGCGCCGTGGTGGCCGAGTACGAGAGCTGTCAGCCGAGACAAGAGCCATTGCAGATTTGTGTTGACTCGATAGGCGTTGGGGGCGGCGTGTGCGATCGCCTGCGCGAGCTCGGCCTGCCGGCCGTGGGCATCAACACGGCAGAAAGCCCGTCCCTCAGAACGACCTATACGAACCTTCGAGCGGAGCTCTGGTTCAAGCTGAAAGCCTGGCTCGAGGCGCGCGATGTGAGCCTCCCGAAAGACGACTTGTTACTGGCCGAGCTGGTCGCAGTAAAGTATAAGTTTACGAGCAGTGGCAAGCTTCAAATCGAAAGTAAGGACGAGATGCGGCGCCGGGGGATGGCGAGTCCCGACCGCGCAGATGCCGTCTGTCTTACGTTCGCAACTGAGGCCGCCACGGTCATCAGGGGATCATCGATGTCGAGCAACTGGGCCAAGCCGATCCGTCGAAACCTATCTCTTGTATAACAAAAGTCACCACTAGATACTTACGCAACTCTCTGAGATTTGCGAAAATGGAGCGTATCTTTTGCCCATATCTGGGGGAGCGCTCATGGCGATGACTGAATATCTCGAATCTACTGGAAAGAAAAAGCCCTACCGAAACGGCCCTGGCGGCCACCGCGAAGCAGCAGCCGACATCGTCATCATGATGGGCGTTGCTGACAAGAAGAAAAAGAAAAGCCCCAAAAAGAAGAAATAGATGGGGCTTCTTTCTTCCGCTGCCAAGCAGGGCGTGAAGCAAGCCGCCGACCAAACAACTCGGTCGGTGATGCCTGCGCCTCAACGGTTTTTTGATCCAGAGGACAAGGCTTTTAAGCCGTTTCTCAGTGACTTCGATTATGTGCCCGGCGGTCGATATTTGCAGATGGGGCCAGGTGGCCCGCAAGATATTACAGGCCAATACCCAATGTCTGGGAATATAAGCGTTGGCCCAGATGGCAAGCCACAATTCAGGGTTAGCGAAGGTTTGCTCGAAGCGCCGCCAGACAAAAAAGGCGCAATGGTTAAGACTAACCTGTTCAAAAAAAAGGCAGGATGGAAGTGGACAAAGGCACCAAAAGGCTACGATCCAAACCCAGACAGCTCCTTCCCTTTGATATCGGTCGAAACCAGAGGGAAGCATTACTACGCGCTAGAAACTGATTTTCCAGAGGGCGTCGATCTTGCTCGTTATCCAAATTCCGCAAGTGAACCTCGGTTGCGACCGACAAGAAAAGGCGATGTTGAGTTAGGCAAAAAGGTTGGCGAAATTAGTGTAAGGGGAAAGAAGCACCCCGTGTACGATCGCGCGACCGTTAAAACAGTTTTGCCAGCAGCGGTAGCAAGCGCTGGTTTTTTGGGGGCGCCGGAAGATGCTGAAGCTGCGTTTCTGCGCGGCACCATGCGGGGCATTCTTGGTGCAGCAGATGTCGCCCCGAAAGCTACTAGAGCGAATCTATTAGCTGCTCGAAAGATGGAAGAGGAGGGCGTTGAGCCTCGCGTTATATACGAGCAGACCGGCTATTTCCGAGGTGCTGATGGAAAGATGCGCTTTGAGGTTGGCGAGAACGTCGAGGGAGCGTCCAACTTAGTAGGCGATCTAACTCGGAACCCTACTGTCTACGATACAAATCTTGTACAGCAGGGTTATAGGGGTGCTTACGCCCCAAGAACAAATGAAATCTTTATGGATGAGTCTTTGTCGCCAGAGCAGTACGAATCGGTGCTGGCTCATGAGCGACAGCACGCCTTACAAGAAAACTTAGGACTGGCAGGCGGCGCTAACACTGAAAACATTAAAAATGATTTGCGCAAAAAACTTAACAGGGAGCAAAGCGGGCTTCTTGATAGCGACTTTATCTACAACCAAGGCTATGACCGCATTCGCGGCCTTTCACAAATCGACGCTGTATCTCGTTATAGACAAATGGCGAGAAGCGGGAATTTAACCGGGAAAAGGCGGCTTCTAGTCAACAACAGTAATTGGTATGAGCTTGGTGATGACATACGGCGAGAGCTGGGCCCGGAGCCAAAAAGACATCGACCAAAAGCTGAAAGAGAGCAATGGCTGCAAGACGCTTGGATGCTCATGGCAAACAAGATCGAGATGCGCATTCCTGATAACGCATATCAAGAACTGCATCGCCTCAGCCTCGTCCCCAGAGGAGGCGTTAGAAAGTATGTAGAGGGTGGCCCGATTAGCTTGCCAGCAGAAAAAAGAAATCAACTGCTTGGCGGCGTTGAAGCCGTAAACGCAGGGCGAGAAATCCTCTTACAAGACCCAAAAGCGGCACGCAAAGCAATCGATAAGTATGTTCGCGTGATGGATCAGGTTAGGGATGACGCTTTCCGATACAGCGAACTGCAGAGCAAGAAAAACGAGTTCGAGGATGCAACGGATTACGAGCTATACAAGCGCGCAGCGGGTGAAGTAGAAGCCCGTAATGTACAGACTCGTTTAGATATGACGCCCGAGGAGCGAGCTGAAAGCTACCCGCCTGCTACGGAAGATATTGAGAGATACAACCAAATTATTGTTGAGTCGCCCACTCAAAAGGCTCAACGCGGCTCCGCAACTCCCGCAGCAATGGCCGCCGCAGGCGGTGCTGGCCTGCTAGGCGCCGCTACGGTCAACCAACCGTCACTTGCCGAGCAAGGCATAGGCGCACTCGATGCAGTAGCTAATGCAGCGTCGGGACTCGTCGCTCCTATTCTGTCAGCACCAAGCGCAATTACTCGATATGCGGCCGACAGGCTAATTCCTGGTGTCAATTTTTCTGCAGAAGAGATGGCCCAGGCTCGCAGAGATGTTGAGGATGTTTTCGATTACCAGCCTAGAACTGAGCTGGGCCAACAGTACAGCAACCAGGCGTTGATGGCGCTAGGCGGCTTGCTTGCGCCTGTCGTTGAGGCGTCCGAGGGCAGCAAGATTTTAGGTTTGCTCGGTGATGCTTACGACTACATCGGCCCCAAAAGGCGAGAGCTTGTTAACGCACTATTAGACATGAGCCCACTATGAGCGAATCAGATTATTACGATGATGACGAGCAGTACGTCGAAGAAAACCCGCAGATGGACGAGGAGCAGATCAACGCGATCGCTCGAATTGCCATCGAAGACGCAGTTGATTTTATCGATAACACGGTAAGCCCTGGCCGGGCCGAGGCCGCTGAATATTATAACGGCGAGCCATTCGGTAACGAGCAAGAAGGCCGATCGACTGCAATGACGATGGACGTGCGCGATACCGTGCAAGCCATGCTGCCCAGCCTGATGCGCGTCTTCTGCGGCAGCGATCACGTTGTCGAGTACGCCCCGAGCGGGCCAGAAGACATCGAGATGGCGAAGCAAGCCACCGATTATGTCAATTATGTTTTGAACCAGGATCAAGACGAAAGCTACATCTCAATCATGTACCAAACGATGAAAGACGCGCTCGTCAAAGGCAGCGGCTTTCTAAAATTCTATTGGGACGAGATTGAGGAAGTAAAAACCTATGAACTAAAAAGACTCGATGATCAGGCGCTTGCGGCGTTGAACGCCGACCCCAACATCGAGGTCAGAATGCTAGCAAGCGCGAGCAACGACCAGGTCGATTCGCAAACAGGTCAGCCGGAAATACTACATGACGTTTCAGTCATTCATCGCCAGGTGAATGGAAAAGTTAAAGTAGTGGCGGTGCCTCCCGAGGAGGTTCTCGTTTCGCGCCACGCTCGCTCCTTTGCGGACGCGGACCTCATCGCGCACCGCCGCTACGCTACCGTCAGCGAGCTTGTCGAAATGGGTTATGACTTCGACACAGTCTATAACTACCAAACCGAAGACGATGACTTTACGTTGTTCAACGTTGAAGCTCGAGAGCGGATGCTGAGCCAGCAAGAGAATCGAGATTATTCTGATGATCCTGCACGCCGCCGGGTTCTTTACGTCGAAGCGTACATGCGAATCGATGTTGACGGAGACGGCATTGCTGAGCTGCGCAAGCTTTGCTGTATGGGTCCGAACTATGAAGTCATGCGCAACGAGCCCGCTGACGATATTCCTTTCGCTTATTTTTGCCCTGATCCTGAGCCGCATGCTTTCTTTGGCATGTCGATCGCGGATCTTACGATGGACATTCAGCGCATCAAGTCAGCGGTGCTACGGGCAAGCCTTGATAGTCTTGCTATGTCTACTCATCCAAGAGTCGGCATTGTAGAAGGCCAGGCATCACTAGAAGACGTGATGAACGTTGAGGCGGGCGGCATCATCCGCATGCGCAATCCCGGCGCTGTCGTACCGTTCACGCTGCCCTATGTTGGCCAGCAAGCTTTTCCAATGATGGATTACCTCGATCAGATGCGCGAGAACCGCACTGGGATTTCGAAAGCGGCCGACGGCCTGGCGCCAGAGCAACTGCAATCGAGCACGCTCATGGCTGTCCAGCAGACGATTGCAGCCGCGCAACAACGCATTGAGATGATCACCAGGCTGTTCGCCGAAAACGGCATGACAAGGCTCTACAAGGGCTTGCTGAAGCTTATTGTGCAATACCAAGACAAGCCTCGAATGATCCGTCTGCGCAATAAGTTTGTGCCGATGCAGCCGGACGTTTGGAACGTCAACATGGATGTGGTGAGCAACGTGTCGCTCGGCAGGGGCAGTGACGCGGAGCGCATGGCCATGCTTACGCAAATCGCCGGCAAGCAAGAATCGATCATGCAGCAGATCGGCATACAGAACCCGCTCGTCACGCCAATGAACTATTACGCCACGCTCACACAGATGCTCGAGCTTGCCGGCTTTAAAGACGTGAATCGATTCTTCACTGACCCAAGCCAGGCAATGGCTCAGATGCAACAACAATCACAGCAACAGCAGCAGCCAGACCCAAATCAGCAATTGATTGAACTGCAAATGCAGGCCCTTCAGGTGGACATACAGAAGAAGCAAGCTGAGCTGCAGCTCGAGCGAGAAAAGATGATGCGCGAAGACGATCGGCGCAGAGACAAAGATGAGGCAGACATTCTCTTGAAGGCTGCCGAGCTCGAAGCTCGGTACGGCGCGCAAATCAATATCGCTGAGATCAAGGCAAACAGCGAGCGCGATCGAGAGATGGTTAGACAATTAGCGAGCAGGGCAAATGGCCAAAACAGAGCAGCAGTATCTTGAGAATATCCAGAGGATGTTCGATGACCCGGATTTTTCGACACTGGTCGGCCGGGTGAAGTTTGAATTTTTTGAAGCGTGGCAGCGTGAGCGTAAACCCGACGAGCGGGAGCGTATTCACGCGAAATTAGAGGCACTTGAACAACTGGTGAACGACATGCGTGCGGCAGCAGATTCGATTGCATTTGAAAGGCAAAGGAGCAACTAGAATCATGAGTGATAGAATTGAAGGCAACGATTCCCCAGATATGGGGATCAGTTCAGCGCAAAGCGCGATATTGGATATGTTGACCCCCTCTCAAGAGGACACGGCAGAAGATTCAGAAGAGCGCGTTGACGAGTCCCTCGAGGGCGAGGTCTTAGACGAGACTGCAGAAGAGTATTCAGATGAGCTCGATGCAGAGGAAGATGAGATCGATCTGGATGATGATGAACAAGAGCAAGACGAGCTCGAGACGGACGGCACGATTTTCACCGTTAAGGTTAACGGACAGGAAATCGAGGTCGGTCTAGACGAGCTCAAAGCAGGCTACTCACGTCAATCAGACTACACAAAAAAGTCGCAGGCGTTATCGGAAGAGCGTAAATCGTTCGAGCAAGACCGTAATGCCGTGCTTTTAGAGCGACAGCAATACGCCCAACTTCTCGGGGCACTGCAAACACAATTGACAGCCTTTTCCGAGCCGAAACCGGATTTCGATCGCATGTACGACGAGGATCCGATCGAGGCGACGAGAATGGAAAGGCAATGGACTCAGCGACAATCAGAGCGGGTGCAAAAGCTCAAAGCGATTCAGTTGGAGCAACAGCGGGTGGCGCAGGCGAACCAACAGCAACAGCAACTGAGCATGCAGCAGCTACTTCAGGCAGAAGTACAAAGGCTTCCCGAGGTCATACCAGCCTGGAAAGATGAAAGTGTCGCAGCGAAAGAGCGTGAAGCATTGCGCGAATATCTGGTTGAGCAGGGCGTCCAAGAGGATGAACTGCAAGCGCTAGTAAAAGCGAACCACATTGCGGTTTTGCGAAAAGCAATGCTCTACGACCGAGGCCAGAAGCGCGTCAAGTCGGCGACAAAAGATGGTCGCAAGACGCGCACGGTAAGGCCGGGTAGTCGGCAAGCGCAGGTCCAGCCATCGTCGAGAAGAACAAAGTCAGCTCGTCAACGTCTTGCTAGAAGTGGTCGCTTAGATGATGCGGCCTCATTACTTGAATCCATGCTTTGAGGAACTAAACAATGGCTATCGTAACTAACACTTTTACGAAGTACGACGCGGTCGGTATTCGTGAAGACTTGGCAAATGTTATTTTCAACATTTCGCCCCAGACGACACCTTTCGTGTCAAACATGACCAAGCGACGCAAGGTCACCAACACGTTCTTTGAATGGCAGACTGACTCGCTCGCAGCCGCTGCAGCTAACGCGCAGATCGATGGCGACGACTTGTCTTCTTACACTGCAGTCACTGCAACTTCACGCCTCGGCAACTACACGCAGATCATGCGTAAGGACTTCATCATCGCTGATAACTTGAGCGGTGCTTTGGACCTGGCAGGTCGTCGTTCTGAGATCGCTTACCAACTCGCCAAGAAAGGCGATGAGCTGAAGCGCGATATGGAATACAACCTGTGTGGCGTCAACGTAGCGGCCGTTGCTGGTAACAGCTCAACCGCTCGTAAGACCGCTTCTCTATCTGCGTTCATTAGAACTAACACTTCGCGCGGAACCGGCGGTGCAAATCCCACGGTATCAAGCGGCGTAGTTAACGCTGCCGCTACTGACGGTACGCAGCGCGCCATCACTGAAACTCTGCTCAAGACTGTATTGCAATCAGTGTGGTCGGAAGGCGGCGAGCCAAAGATGGCAATGGTTGGCCCTCATGTTAAGACTGTGATCTCTGGCTTTGCTGGTATCGCGGCTCAGCGTTACATGGCGCCTTCTGATTCACCTACCACCATCATCGGTGCCGCTGACGTGTACTTGTCAGACTTTGGATCTGTGCAGATCGTCCCCTCTCGTTTCTCACGAGCACGCGACTGCTACATCGTTGATCCCGATATGTGTGAGCTGGCTACGCTTCGCCCGATCCAGAGCGAAGAGCTCGCTAAGACTGGTGACGCAACTAAGTACATGCTTCTCGCTGAGGTCGGCCTCCAGGTCAACCAGGAAGCAGGTCTTGGTGTAGTTGCTGACTTGTCAACCAGCTAATAGGCGAAAGATGGAAGATCGACGCACACTAAACATTGACGAGCTGCTCGGGACTCACACTGAGTTTGTTTACGAGGCTGGCGACTCACTGAAGGATGACAAGATCATCATCAGCGAGACGCAAGACGTAACCAACATCATTGAGATGAACAAGCGCTCTGCTAATGAAATCGACAAGCACCAGCCGTATGGCGAGTGGTCGAAAGTGGCGTCGATCCCATTGAACCTGTACTACGACTTGAAACGGCAGGGCATCGTTGATGACCCTGCCCGTTTTAAGAAGTGGCTGAACGATCCTGACAATAGGTTTTTTAGGACGAGAGGAGGCCGCGTCTAGTGGCGATCACGACCTATTCTGAATTGCAGTCAGCGGTCGCGGATTGGTTAAACCGCACCGACCTTACGTCTGCAATCACCGATTTTATTTCGCTTGCTGAAGCAGAGTTTCAGCGAACGATTCGTCATCGAAAGATGATCACTCGCTCCGACGCAACAATCGACAGCGAGTATTCAGCGACGCCTGGTGATTGGTATCAGAGCGTGTCGCTAATTTTGAAAACTGACCCGGTGCATCCGCTTGAGTACGTGACCAACGAAGCGATGAACGATCTCAAAGCAACGAGCAGCGCAGTTGGTAAGCCTAATTACTACACGCACGTCGGCACTGAGATCCAGGTCTACCCGGCGCCCGATGGCACCGGCTATACGGGCGAGGTTGTTTACTACGCGAAGATCCCGCCGCTCACCGACAGCAATACGAGCAACTGGTTGCTCGACATTGCTCCCGACATTTATCTATACGGCACGCTCGTCCAAAGCGCGCCTTATTTACGCGATGACGAGCGCACAGGCGTTTGGGCGTCGCTCTACAAACAAGGCATTGAAGAACTGATCGTTTCAGATCAGAGAACGCGCGGCCAGACGAGCGTGCGCATGAAGACGAGGGCTCTGCAGTAATGGCATTCACAGATTATCTGGAAAACAAACTGGTCGCGCACACTTTCTCGAACACGGCTTACACGTCGCCGACGACGGTTTACGTTGCGCTCTACACGGTTGCGCCGACCGACTCAACGTCAGGCACCGAAGTCAGCGGCGGCGGTTACGCGCGCCAAAGCGCTGCGTTCACAACGACCGGCAACGCGGCGACCAACTCGTCAGCGATCGAGTACCCAACGGCGACGGCCGGCTACGGCACGGTCGTTGCTGTCGCGATTCTTGACGCATCGAGCGCCGGCAACATGCTTGCTTATGCAAGCCTAGCGTCTAGCAAAACAATCGACACCGGGGACGTGTTCAGAATCCCGGCTGGCGACCTGGACATCACGCTTGACTAATGGCTGAGCCGACTGGTTATGGGTATGGATCTTGGAGCGCTGGAAGATATGGTGAGTGGAGTTACATCGATGCGTCCGCGTCTATCGCGGCGAACTCGACGTTTACTTCAGATAGCCAGCGGGTCCGAGAAGGCTCGGCTGCAGGAAGTAGTTCTTCAAGCTTCACAAGTTCTGGCACAAGAGTTCGAGAAGCGAGCGCCACAGTCGCTGCAAGCTCAGCCTTCACTGCAAACGCCAACCGAGTCCAGCCAGGATCAGCAACCGCAAGCGCAAGCTCAGCCTTCACCGCAAGCGCAGAGAGAATCCAAACTGGTAGCGCAAGCGGCGCGAGCACATCGAGCTTTAGCGCGTCGGGCCAGGTCACTGCAAAGGGCGCGGCGACGATTGCAGCGACATCTTCGTTCGCTGCAAGTGCAGGAGAAGTTGAGCTTGCTTCTGCAAGTATCACTGCTAGTTCTTTGTTTACTGCTAGCGGCCGTTTTAAGTGGAATCCACAAAGCAGTGCTTCAACGAGCTGGATCGATCAAGCAGCGGCATCCGAAACTTGGACAAATCAATCTGCAGCAAGCGATGCATGGAGCGGGCAATCGGCTGCGTCAACTACCTGGAACAATCAATCGAGCGCTTCGACTGATTGGCAGAAGGCCGCATAGGAGCTAATAAATGCCATCTTCGTACTTAAATGACCTCCGCATCGAGCTGCAAGCCACCGGCGAAAACGCGAATTTATGGGGCGAAAAGCTGAATGATGCTTTGACCCAGATCGGCGACGCGCTCGCATACGGCACGCAAGATTGTTTTGCGACTGACGCTGATGCAACGACTACCGTTGCTGATGGTGCCGCTGATCCCGCTCGTGCAATGTATTTCAAAGTCACGTCCTCTGCGACGCTGACCGCTACTCGTGTTTTGACGATCGCGCCGAACACGATTTCGCGCGTAATGTTTATTGAGAACGCAACGACCGGATCACAATCGATAACCATATCCCAGGGTTCTGGCGCCAACGTAACCATCGCGACCGGCAAAACAAAAGTTGTCTATCTCGACGGCGCTGGCGCAACTGCCGCCGTTGTCGATGCAATGGCAAACGTTGATCCTGGCGTTACCGATACGCTGGCTGAGGTGCTGGTTGCAGGCAACACGTCTGGCGGCACTGGCCTCACCATGTCTTCAGGCGATGACCTGACTTTCACTGGCGCAGCTTACAACGTAGTCTGGGACTCTTCAGACAACGCGCTTGAGTTTGCCGACAACGCAAAGGCAGTCTTCGGCACTGGCTCTGACCTACAGATTTATCATGATGGTACTAGCAATATATTTGCTGGAGATATTGTTATTGATGGCAGTGACGCTAGTACATCTATTGCAGCACCAGCAGCCCTTAGCCTAAAAGCTGGAGACGCTAACAACGAATATTCCACGTTGCGTTTAGCGACTAGCGCGGACGGTTCGCTGGCAATGATTGGTGCAAAAGCTACGACAACAGGTGCTTATCCTAATAGCGTTGGGCAACTTGAGTTAGCTGTTCAAAACGGAGCAAGCACGAATACAGTCTTAACTGTAAATTCCACAGGCATTGATATCACAGGCAATGCAACCTTTGACGACAACGGTAAAGCAGTCTTCGGCGCTGGGTCTGACCTACAGATTTATCATGATGGTAGTAACAGCTTTATTAAAGATGAAGGAACTGGCGATTTAATTATTCAAGGAACAGATAAAGTTCGTATACGTTCTGCTGCTGGTGAAAACATGGCGCTGTTTAACGCAGACGGATCAGTTCAATTACAATATGACAATGTAACTAAGTTTGTCACCACCTCCACAGGCATCGACGTAACTGGCACAGTGACTGCTGATGGTTTGACTGTTGATGGTGACGCTACTATTACTGGAGCATCTAGCCCTTCATTGACAGTCACTGATACAACAAACACTGTCAACACGGTACTACAATCTTTTAATACAACTGCTATCGTAGGCACGACAAGCAACCATGATTTTCTGGTTTACGCTAATAACTTGCCTATCACAAAGTTCTTTGCAGGCGGCGATGTTCAATTCTACGAAGACACGGGCACGACTCCGAAGTTGTTCTGGGATGCTTCACAAGAAAATTTAGCAATAGGAGCATCATCAACACCTTCTGACGCTAAACTTTTGTTGGCTGATGTTCAAGGGTCAACCCAGAGTCTTATGTTTTCAGGTTTTGGCACTGATAAAGACGCAGCCATTAGCCACAATAATGGTGATATTTTCTTTTCTAATGGAGGAAATAACACCACCGTAGCTGCTTTAACAGAACGTATGCGTATCACCTCAGCGGGCTCCGTCGGGATTGGCACGTCGAGTCCCGGCTACAAACTACAATTAAACAGCGTAGGCGATAACGATGGACTTTTAATAAAGTCTGGTAGCGCTTCTTACATTAATTATCTTTTATTCGGGGATAGTGGAAGCAACACAGTAGGGCGTCTTGGTTATAACCATGCAAACAATAGCATGACGTTTTTTACGGGTGACTCAGAGCGTATGCGTATCGACTCCAGCGGCAACGTCGGAATTGGTACGACGAGTCCTGCAAGTGCCCTTGAGCTTGAAGGCGTAGGTAATGCTACTAACATAACGTTAGATAACACTACTGCTACTACGGGGCGTTCATACTCCATACGGTCTGGAAATACAGGCAACTTAGATTTCTACGACAATGATGCTACTAATGCAAGAGTTACGATAGACTCCAGCGGCCGAGTCGGGATTGGCACGTCGAGTCCTAGCAAAAAACTTACAGTTCAAAGCTCTAGTAGCGGAGATGGTATTTACTTACCTAACACAAACAACGCATATCCTACGGCAAGTACAGGTTATACAGATATTAGAGGCACATTTTACGATTATTTAACTACTGGACAAAACGGCGGCGAATCTATTATCAGGCTTGGGTCAGAAAACGCTAATTCTTCACTACGCACCAGCTATATCTCGTTTCAGACAAGCTCTGGAGGGACAGGCACAAGCACCGAACGCCTCCGTATCGACTCCAGCGGCAACTTGCTGGTGGGGAAAACGTCAGCGGATTACACAACTGCGGGCGTTGTGGCTGAAGGTGACGGTACTATCTCCGCTGTTAAGGCAGGGACGACGGGCGTGTTTAATCGCCTAACCTCTGACGGCGATATCTTGCAGTTCCGCAAAGACGGCACCACAGTCGGGAGTGTATCTGTAACTGCTTCTGCCACAGCCTATAACACCTCTTCAGACCAACGCCTCAAGGACAACATCGTAGACGCACCTTCTGCTTCTGATGACATCGACGCTATCCAAGTACGGTCGTTTGACTGGAAGGCTGATGGGTCACACCAGAAGTACGGCATGGTGGCGCAGGAGCTTGTCACTGTTGCACCAAACGCAGTAAGTCAACCAGAAGACCCCGAAGAAATGATGGGCGTGGACTACAGCAAATTAGTCCCTATGCTCGTCAAAGAAGTTCAACAATTACGTGCCAGAGTCGCACAACTAGAAGGAGTCAACTAATGGCAACAACATGGACAATCTCAACGCTTGAAAGGGAACTAAGTGATGGCGGCGTGATCGTCGCACACTGGCGGGCAACGGACGTTGACGGAGACTACTCTGCATCAAGCTACGGCACCTGCGGATTTACCTACGATCCATCAAGCCCTGACTTCACGCCATATGACCAGCTTACGCAGGATCAGGTGTTGGGATGGTGCTGGAACGATGGTGTGGACAAGGATGCAACGGAAGCTTCGCTTGCAGCCAACATCAACGACCAGAAGAACCCAACCACGGCTGATGGCGTGCCTTGGTAATTTTTAACTTAGGTATTTAAAAGTGGAAACCGCGTTTGTACAGCAACTGGTCAATCGATTAGACAAGCTCGATGAAAAGCTTGACGTACTTGTTGCCACTATGGCGCGTTACGACGAGCGTTTAACGGCTGGCAATAGCAAGTTTGAACGTCATGAATTTAGACTCGATCACATCGAAGGAAGAGTGAACGGGCTAGAAAACGGGCTCAGTCAACTGGGCGGGAAAAATATCATTTGGGAGCGAGCTGCGTGGATAGTGTTTAGCGCGGCAGTGGCATTGTTGGTGAAGTATGGACAATGACAGAAATCAGCGACGAGAGCGTCATCTCAATCCCTTTAAGAAATTTGATTGCTATGGGAGCAGGGCTCGTCATGGCAACGACCGCATACGTAACGATCACGACCAGGCTAACTCAGCTAGAGCATGCACAGCAGATGCAATCTGTCGAGGTGGCCCGCAACACTGACTTCACAGTCACTTGGCCCAAAGAGGGTCTACTCCAGGCAGACGTTGAACAGTTTGCCCGACTCGACACCATCGAAACCGATCTCGAAGAGATCCGGCTTATACGAAACGAAATAAACGAAATCAAGATAACGCTTGGCATTAGCGATAACAGATCGTCTGTTACCGAAAGCAAGGTGCAAGAGTTATTTAATTTGTGGAATGCCAAATTGGCAAAAAAGGATTAGGAGCGAGCAAATGGACAATGTTGTGATTGATGGCAACGAGATCAAAGTCGAAGACCTGAACGATGAAGCAAAAGTTTATGTGCAGAGGGTTATCGAGCTGCGCAACGAGCTTGGTCGTTTAGACCTCCAAAGGCAGGAGCTTCACGTTTTGATCAATGCCTACGCGAACAGCATTAAAGAAAGTGCGCAATCGGCTGAAGAAGAAGAGCCGAAGATTGAACTGGTGAATTGATGGCGATACTCGGCGAGCTGATCGGGCCAGCGACAAAGCTGCTCGACAAGTTCATCCCCGATGCAAGCGAGAAGCAGCGCATCGCTTTTGAGCTATCGACGCTCGCCGAACGGCACGCGCAAGAGCAGGCGCTTGCTCAGATAGAACTGAACAAGCAAGAGGCGCAAGGCAATTGGTTTCAATCGTCATGGCGCCCGGCCATCGGCCATGTGTGTTGGATAGGGCTTGCATACAACGTGATTGTGCAGCCCTTGATCAGCATCTGGGTCGAGACGCCGCCAGTGAACAGCGATCTTCTCTATCCGGTGATGCTCGGGATGTTAGGCATGAGCGGCATTCGAGGATATGAAAAAGTGAAGGGAGTGGCGAAGTGAAGTATTTCCATCCCGACGAGTTTCGATGCCAGCACTGCGGTAGCGAGGGCATCAAGTCTTCGTTCACAGAAAAACTCGACACAATTCGAGAGGAGTGCGGGTTCCCCTTCTTAATCAGTAGCGGTTATCGATGCCCGGAACACCCGATCGAAGCTAAGAAAGAAAAGCCCGGCGCACACTCAACCGGGCATGCGGCAGACATCGCGGTCACCGGCGAGCAGGCGATTCGAGTCTTGGAGGTCGCGATCAAGCACGGCATAAAAAGGATCGGGGTAAATCAAAAGGGGAGCGGTCGATTTATCCATTTAGACGCTGCGCCGGAGCTACCGGCGCCAGCGATATGGAGCTATTGAGATGGCGTTAGTCGCATTAGCTATCCCGCCAGGCGTCGTTAAAAACGGCACAAACTTTCAGCAAGCCGGCGCCTGGAACGACGCCAACCTCGTCCGCTGGTACGAGGGCAGCATGCAGCCAATGGGCGGCTGGCGAACGCGCACATCAAGCGCGATGACTGGCTCATGCCGATCGATCATTACTTATCGAGATAACAGCGGCAACCGAAGAACGGCGGCCGGCACGCATTCAAAACTTTATGTTGTAGACGAGAACAACACGCTTTACGACATCACACCTGCGGGTTTCACGGCAGGCAGTTCAGACGCTGTCCAAAACCTGGGATACGGCGCGCTCGCCTGGAGCGGTAATGAGTGGGGCACGCCAAGACCTGATAGCGGGACTTACACGCCCGCTACAACCTGGTCGCTCGACACCTGGGGCGAATATCTCGTCGGCTGCTCAACGTCGGACGGCAAGATTTACGAGTGGCAGAACAACACGGCTACCGCAGCCGCACTACTGTCTAACGCCCCGACCAGTAACACGGCAATCATTTCAACCGACGAGCGATTCATCTTCGCGCTTGGCGCGGGAGGCGAAGGCAACCGCGTTGAGTGGTGCGACCAAGAAGACAACACAACCTGGACCGCTGCAGCAACTAACCAGGCTGGCGGTTTCACGCTCGCAACCGGCGGCAACATTATTACAGCGCAATCGATGCGAGGCGAAACTCTGATCTTGACGACCGTTGATGCGCACGTTGCTCGCTACAGCGGGCCTCCGTTTGTTTATTCATTTAGCCGAGTCGGGAGCGGGTGCGGCATTGCAAGCGCCAACTCATGCATACGAGCAAACAACTTCGCAGTGTGGATGGGACAAAACGCATTTCACATCTACGACGGCGGCGTCCGCACGTTGCCGAGCGCGGTCGGTGACTACGTTTTTACAGACATCAATGACGCTCAGCGATCGAAGGTTTACGGCGTTTTAAATTCTAAATTCAGCGAGTGCTGGTGGTTCTACCCTTCGCAAGAGTCTCAGGAAAACGACAAGTATGTCGTTTGGAACTATCGAGACAACTATTGGACGATCGGCAACCTGGCGAGGACAGCGGCCGCTGATATCGGCGAGTTTGTTTACCCGAACTACGTTTCTTCAGACGGCTACATCTACGAGCACGAGGTCGGCTTTTCTTACGACAACGCAACGATCTTTGCCGAGAGCGGCCCTATCGAAATTGGCCAAGGCGATCGCATGATGGTTGCTCGATCGCTGATACCAGATGAGCAAACTCAGGGCGATGTGACGGCAACGTTCAAGACGCGGTTCTACCCCAACGGCACAGAAAGCTCGCACGGACCATACACGATGGCAAATCCGACAAGCGTTCGATTTCAGGGGCGCCAGGTCAGCATGCGCGTAACGGGTAGCGTTGCGACGGATTGGCGCGTCGGCACGATGCGTCTTGACGTTGTGCCGGGGAGCGCGAGATGAGGCTGCCTAACGCAACAGAAAAATACGACTCGACAACGATCAACCAAATGAATTTGCTGATTGAGCAAGCTGATGAGCTTAACCACAAAAAGAATCAAGACGTTGAAGTCGGCGCAGCGAGGTTAATTCTTAAATCGCCCAACGGCACTCGCTATTCGATAACAGTCGATAACGCCGGCACGCTGGGAGCGACAGCAATATGAACAAGCAACTTTCTTTGAAAGCGCCAAGCGCAATCGAGGCGATGATGCTTTATCGACCGATGCTCGAAGCTGCTCTCGATTTTAGCGGGGGCACGCATTTGTTTGAAGACGTAGCCATGGCCGTTCAAAACGGCGACATGCAGTTTTGGCCGGCTGAGCGCAGTTGTGTCGTCACACAAATTGTCAGTTACCCGAGGATGAGAGTGTTGCACATCTTTTTGGCAGCAGGCGACCTTAAAGAAATTAAAGACATGGATTCAACATTCAACGAGTTCGCCAAGAAGCTTGATTGCAAGCACGTAACTTTGAGCGGCCGAAAAGGCTGGGCCAAAGCGCTGCGCGATATCGGGTATTCGGTCGTGCATGTAAACATGGCAAAGGAGGTCGATAATGATTAAGTCGAGTGGAGCCCCAGTTGGAGCGCCGGATCTCGGTGGCCTCTTTTCAGAATCTCTTTACAGCCCAGAGGTCGCTTATGCGCCAGAACCTGAGATGGTTTACAGGCCGCAGACAAGCGTTGCCCCAGCTAATACCTACGGGGGTAGTGGTGGAACCTCGATAACCGAGCCGAATTTCAGCGGGTTTTTCCCCGGCATCGTTGACGTAAACTTGGGGTCTCCGTACTCGCCGTACTCGCCTTACACGCCTTACACGCCAGCCCCAAGCGTGCCGACCTTTCAGCCGTTTCAACCTGCGCCAATGAACGATTTTTATGGCGACATGATGGGGCGAGCAATTGATTTTTACGGTAGCGACTCTCAGGTCATGCAGCCATTCGCAAGCTATTATGATCAGTACGCTCTACCTGGCGTTACGCCGGCGGCGAATCCAAACGCCCAGCCGACGCCAACAACAGACCCCAATCCCAGCCCGGTGCTCGGGCTAGGGGGCACAGACATCCCTCTTTTTTCGCTTGAAGACGTAGCAGCAACTTACGAGGGGCAAGCTAACGCTCTTCCAGCCGCTTCGTACTACCCAACAGAAGAAGATTTAGACATCTATCGACAGATCGGCAATGCGCTTGGCTTTCAGCAAGACACGTCAAACATGCTGACGACAGAAAATATCGCTGACTATCTGCCGACTCTAGATACGTCAAATTTTTTAACCACAGACAACGTCAGTCAGTACATCCCAAATATCGACACTTCAAATTTTTTGACAACTCAAAACGTTGGAGACTACATCCCTGCGATCGATACGAGCGGGTTTGTAACGCCAGAGAATTTTTCTGACTACTTGCCCGTGATGGACACAAGTTCTTTTGTGACAGCGGATAACTTTTCAAGTTATTTGCCAACTGCGACGGACTACTTGTCCGAATTTGACTTCAGCCAGTATGCCCCAACAATCGACACCAGCTCTTTTATTACGGCAGATAACATCAACGACTTTTTGCCCGCCACAGATTTAAGCGGCTATTTAACGCAAGCTGACTTAGATGCCTACACACCGTCGATCGATACCAGCTCTTTTATTACAGCAGACAATTTTGCTGATTATTTACCAACGACGGATCTGAGCGGCTATTTAACTCAAGCGGATCTTGACGCATACACGCCTTCAATTGATACGAGCTCTTTTGTAACGGCAGACAATTTTGCTAACTATTTGCCAACAATGGATTTAAGCGGATATTTGACGCAAGCAGATTTGGACGCGTACACGCCGACCATCGATACCAGCTCGTTTATTACAGCCAACAATTTTTCTGACTACTTGCCGGTGATGGACACCAGCTCGTTCGTTACTGCAGATAACTTTGCTGATTACTTGCCATCGATTGATCTGAGCTCATACCTAACGCAAGCAGACCTGGACGCTTACACGCCGTCGATTGATACGAGTGGATTTCTCACTGCAGACACAGTTGGCCAGTACATACCCACAGTCGATACAAGCGGGTTCCTAACGCAAGCAGACCTCGATGCTTATACGCCTCAAATAGACACAAGCGGATATTTGACGCAAGCAGACATTGATCAATATCTATCTGGCTACACGCCGACTTACTACAACTTTTCAGGATTTTAAAAATGTCGTTCGGAAAAGATAAAAGCAGCAGCTCACAAACTTTTGATCCGCAATTGAAGCAGGCGCTGCTCAGCGTCTTTAATACCGGCCAGGCCGTTTCTCGCACACCTTACCAGCCGTACAATTTTGCGACGGTTGCACCTATGTCGCCGTTTCAACTGCAAGGCATGCAGGCGACTGCAGATACTGCGAACGCCGGCATCGGCAGGCAGCAGCTAGCAGATGCGATCGCGGCAACGGGAGGGGTTGCTGGCTACACGCCTGTTGACGTGACCGCTGGGACAATCGACGCCCAGGCAGCAATTCCAGGCGTCGCTGCGCAAGGCATTGAATCGCAAGACATCACCGCTGGGACGATGAAAGTTGACGACATCGGCGCCTTGTCGGCTTTGAAACCATCAACAGTAGCGTCAACAGACATTAGTTCAACAGCGATTGATCCAATGAAGGCCTTGTCCGTCGGGACAATTGGGAGCGGCGCTGTTGAAGCCGCGCAGATCGGCGATCTTTCTCCAGTAACTGCAGATGCTGTCGCAACAGACAATGCCGCAATCGGCGTCGGCGCTATTTCTCCCACAAGCATTGGTCCGCTGTCTGCGCTTAAAACATCGCCGATTCAAGCCGGCACGGTTGCCGCTGGCGACGTGAACGCGCAAGCGGTTGAGGCTGGCCAATTCTCCGCGACCGATTTGTCCCCGTACATGAGTCAATACCAGACTGGCGTCATTGACACAGCGTTAGGGGATATTGAGCGGCAACGGCAGATCCAGCAAAACCAGAACAAAGCGGCAGCGGTTAGGGGCGGCGCCTTCGGCGGCGATCGACAAGCGATTTTAGAAGCAGAAACAAATCGCGCGGCGCTCGAGCAATCTGCTCGCACTGCCGCCCAGCTCAGGCAATCAGGCTTCGAGTCTGCCGCACGGCTTGCAGAGGCAGACCTCGCGCGAAGGATGGACGCCTCTCGATCGAATCAGTCAGCCAACCTGCAAGGGCAGTTGGCTAATCAGCAGACAGGCTTGGCGGCAAGCCAGGCAAACGCGCAGCTTGGCCTGCAGGCTCAAACTGAGGCTGGCAGACAAGCGCTGCAGAGCGGACTTGCGGCACAGGATGCGAACACGAGAACCGCGCTTGCCAATCAGCAGGCGGGCCTCCAGGCGCAAACAGAATCTGCTCGGCTTGGGCTTCAGAGCGGCCTCGCGGCGCAAGACGCAAACACCAGGGCTGCCCTGGCTAATCAACAAGCTTCTCTGCAAGCGAGATCGACATCCGGCCAGCAAGCCCTGCAGGCTGCTCTCGCAAATCAGCAAGCGCAAATGCAAGCGCGTCTCGACACCGCAGGTCGGGCTCAGCAGGCTAGCCAGAGACAGGCTGAGTTGGGCCTGCAAAGCGGGCTAGCAGCGCAAGACGCGAACAGAGGTTTCTCTCTCGCGAATCAGCAGGCGGCGCTCGCAGCAGCACAGGCAAACGCTGACCGCAACATGCAAGGCCAGCTTGCGAATCAGCAAGCCGGACTGACTGCAGGCCAGTTCAATATCGGGCAAGACTTTGCGCGCCAGCAAGGCAATCAGAATAACCAGCGTGCGATTCAGCAAGCGCAGATGCAGGCGGCTTTGCAGGCAGCGCAAGCCAACGCAGCGAACAGGCTTGCGGCTGGTCAGTCGAACCAGGAAGCGGCCCTGCGTGCTGGATTGGCAAATCAGCAATCAGGACTTTCGCAAGCGCAGCTTAATCAAACTCGATTGCTCGCCAACCAAGACGCTGGCATGCGCGCAGCCCTGGCAAACCAAAATGCAGGGCTTCAAGGAGCCGCGCAGCGGCTCGCTGGTGCGCAGCAACTTGGTCAGCTCGGCCAGAACTTGCGCGGTATGACGATGGCAGACGCGCAAGCAATGCAGCAGGTTGGACAGCAGCAGCAGCAATTCGGTCAGCAGTTATTAGACGATCAATATCGACGCTTCCTGGAGCAGCGTGACTATCCGATCAGAATGTTCGACGTTCTGCGCGGGGCGGCGGGCATTCTACCTAACCCGCTGACAAGCTCGGCGTCTGGGCGCAGCACAAGTTTAGGAATTTGAGATGGCTTTTTTCGACAATCTATTTAAGCGCGCGGTTCAGAACAGGATCGAAGACAAGTTTGATGCCACCAAGACAAACGCGCTGGCCTTGCTCGATGACCCAAGTTCGTTCATGAAAAAGATGGCAGAAGACCGAATTCGTCAAAGCATCATCGGCGCAGGGCTTATGAGCGACGAAGAATACGAGGCTTTTTTGAAAGAGCAGATTCTCAATGGCAATAAAGAAAAAGCGATGCAGATGAGAAGAATGGCTCCCGCTGAAGTTCCATACGCGACGCCAGGCTTCGTCGGCCAAACGCCTAATTATTTGAACTTTGCGCAGCAAAGTTTTGGAGGTCCATACTGATGTCTGAACAAAACATCTACAACATGAATCAGCAAGAGCTGCTTCAGATGCTGACACCCCCAAAACCAGAAGATAAGGGGTTTCTTGGCAACTTGATGACAAGGCGTATCCTCAACCCTCTCCAAGAGCGGCTTGGGATGCGAGAGTCGTTGCAAGATCAAATGCGTCGCGAGCAGATCGGCGCATCGCGCCTAGATGCGTTTCAAAATATGCAAGATATGCAGCGCAGAGTAGAGCTTATCAATATGCTGGCGAGCTCCGGCATTGATCGCTCTCAAATAGAAAACCTCAGCCTTTCAGCGTTAGAGGGTATCGTCACTGGCAGAATGGGTGAGGTGCAAACAAGTCCTACAGGAGTGATAACGCAGAATAATATTTTGACTGGTCAGCAGCAGCTTATTGCGCAACCCCCTCAAGAGATACAGTCATTCAACCTTGAGCAAGCAGCGAGAAACAGAGCAAACGAAAACGCTGCTTTAGGTGGCTTAGGGCCGCTCAGATTGCCATTTGAAAACGTCGCTCAATTGACGCCATCGAGGTTGCAAAGCGAAAGAGCCGAAAAGGAGTCACAGAGGGATATTGCTGCTAGAAGGCAGGAAAGGATCGATGAAAGAGCGATTACAAGAATTGATACGATAGTACAGCCTGTCTACGAATCCATGAGAACCATCGGCAATCAGCGTGCATCTCTTGATCAGCTCGTGCAGATTATGGATGCAGGCGCACAGACTGGAGCAACCGCTCCAATGCTTGCAACAGCTAGAAACATCGGTCTGAGCTTAGGTTTGAATGTAACAGATCCAACCCCTGAACAATTATTCGCAGCGATATCTAATCGAATCGCTTTGCCTTTAGTTAAGTCTTTAGGAAACAACCCGACAGACACAGACCTTCAACTAATACTAGATTCAGCACCTAGCCTTTCTCAAACGGAACAAGGCAACCGACTGTTAATCCAAACAATTCGACTCAAACTTGAACGAGACGAGCTGCTAGCGAGGGCGGTTATGCAGTACGAAGATGAGAACGCAGGCCTCCTTGCACAAAATCCAGAGGCTTATCGACGTGGGCTAGATCGAGCAGTCATCAATGTGCAAAACAGCCCTGAATTTAAGGGAAAGATGGCGCTGCAATTACGCGCAGACTTCGCTAGGCAGACCAACAGACAGACAAACCCAGAAAGTCTAGCTGACAAATACTAGGGAACAAAAATGGCAGTACAAAATATACAGTCAGATATTGATGCGTTTTATCAAGCCCTCAAAAAGAAAGAGCAGACAGGCTTTAAGACTGACTTAGGTCCAAAGCTGTTAGGAGCAATCGAGGATGGGTCGGTCGGTCCAACAGAGCTCAGCCTGCTTTTGCAAGGCGCTACTCTTAGTTCTTCAGACGAGATTTTGGGCTACACGAGATCGTTACTAGGCGATGACAGTTCGATGCTCGCGACGGAGCTCAACAAAACAATGGGGCGGTCATATACGCCGGCAGATGTCGGTATCGGTTTAGAGCGTCGAAGCATGAACCGGTATCGCGAGGAAAATCCTGGCAAGGCGCTAGCCTTGGAAGCTGCGGGTGGCCTCGTGTACGGACCAATGGGGACTGGCAGAACCTTAGCCGCGCGCGGATTGCAGGCAGCAGGCACAGGCGCCGTCTCAGGATTTATGGCAGGAGAGGACACGCTTGAAGACAGGCTAGTGTCTGGGGCGGCAGGCGCTTCAGTTTCCGCTCTTTCACAAGCTGGATTAGACCAATTCGGCAGACGGTTAGTTAGCCCTGTATACAGCGCCTTGTTTCAGTCAGGTTCAAAGCAAGCAACGCGGGAAGGGAAAAGCGCCGCTCGTAAAGCGCTTGTCGATGCGATCGTTAGCGATGGTATGTCGGTAGAGGAAGCGATCGAGTTCATTGCGAGAAATGCAGGGAAGGACGTGGCGCTTGCAGACATCGGTAGAAACACTCAGGCGCTTGTTGATGTGCTGGGCGTGCTGCCGGGGCCAGGCAAGCGCACCGCGCTGAATTTCCTAGAGCAAAGAATGAAAGGTCGTAACGCGCGACTTGGAACGATCCTGCAAGATGCTTTTGGTCAGCGAGCAAACTACTACAACGATTTTCAAGCTTTGCAGGCAGGGCGTGCGAGCGTTGCAAAAAAGCTTTATGGGCAAGCTAACAGGATCGACGTGCCTGTCACGCAAGAATTACGCGAGCTCCTTAGAACGCCAGCAATGCAACAAGCCTATGACGCTGCGATTCGCATCGCTCGCAATAAGGGTAAGGATAGCGCGGCTCAGTTCAATATAACGCCGAACGGAAGTATCACCGATGCTGCAGGCAATCCCGTAACGCAAATACAAACTGAGTTTTTGCATTTTATGAAGCAAGGACTTGATGACGTGGCTTTTCCAAAAATGCCGCGGCAGGGCATAGGCGCCACCGAGGTAAATGCCATCAAGGACATTCGATCGTCGTTCTTAAATTACCTTGACGATGCGAACCCGTTCTATCGGCGCGCTCGCGGTATCTATGCTGGGGATTCAGCAGTTATGGAAGCGATGAAGCGCGGACGAGGTTTGCTACGAGAAGACCCAGACGAGCTCGCTGCCGATATTATGCGAATGAACAAAAGCGAGAAAGAGGCTTTCAGATTAGGTGCGCTGCAAAACCTGCAAGACCAATTTGATCTTAGCGTCGAGTCCGCGAATGCGGCACGCAATATGATGAAGTCGGAACGAAGAAGACAACTGCTTCGCTTAGCTTTCCCAGAAGGCTCTCGTGGTCAGGCAAGCTTCGAAGAGTTCATGGGCAACTTAGGACGCGAAAGCAACATGGCGGTGACAGAGCGTGCCGGTGCGAACAGTATGACTGCGCAGCGAAGCGAGCTTATGCGTCAGTTCAGAAACCAAGTCGATAACCAGCTCAACGTGCCGCAGTCGGGCCTCGATATGATTATGTCGAGTCTTCGCCAAAACAACATGGAGGCAAGCGATCAGGCGTTGCGTGCTACGTCAGCCGAGCTTGCCAGGGTTCTCACGGAAACAAACCCTGCGGCACTACCGGCGATCATTGCAGACCTGGGGCAAGGCAGCTTCCTCGATTCAGTAAAGAGGAATGCGCCCGACTTGTTGCCGATGCTGTTGCCAGTCTTAGCTCGGGGCTTAACCGGGCCTGGCGTTGTCGGCTCTACTGGCGGCAGGGCCGGCGCTAGCCTTAGCCCAGAGCAGCAAGCATTGATGCAGTAATTACCCCAAATCTACCCCACGAAAAACTAAGTGGTTGATTTATAAGAGAAAAGATGGCGGACCGGACGGGACTCGAACCCGATTTAATGGGTATATGTGTGGTTTTGTGCTAGTTAAGTGATTGATTTTATTGAATATGCGTTTGTGTGGTTTTGTGCGCTACCCCAAAACCTACCCCACGCGCTCACCTCTCGCACCCGGTCCAACGCCCTCGAGGACGCCTAGATCCTCGGTCGAATACTCCTCGATGAACTCCGAATAGACGTTCAAAAACATCTGCACAGAATGACCCAGCTCTCTCGCCGCCAGGGCGGGAGAGGCGTTCTGGCTGAGCAATTCAGCGGCCCTAGTGTGGCGTAGGCAGTAGGGGATTCGGTACGGCACGCGCGCTCGGTTATGCGCCTTACGCCAGGCTTTATTGAAAACGTCAGTGTCGCAATGAAACGTGCCGATCGAGTTTAAGAAGATGAAGCTCTGTTTGAACCGGGTCGAGTGATTGTCGATCAGCGGCCGAACCCAGCCCGGCACATAAACTCGACGCCGAACCGATGTCTTTGTATCTGATTGAATGCGACGCCTGACGATCTGTTTTGAGATGTCTAACCGCTCGCCGTCGTAGTCTGACCATTCGAGCGCGAGCGCCTCTCCAGGCCGGAGCCCGGTTGCTCTGAGCAGCGAGAAATAAACCAGCGACTCGCCATCAAGAAATTTCATGACGGCCTCGAGTTCTGCCGGTCGATAACGCTCGATGGGCTTTTTCTGTTGTTTGCGAAAGCGAATGTTTGCGCAGGGGTTAGGGTTAACGTCTGCGTGGCGCAAGATGCCAGACAGCACGATTAGCGCATTGCGCTTAGTCTTTGACGAGATGTCCTTCTGATTGATCAGGGACTTAATCATGCCGGGCGTAATGCTATCGACCGCGAGCGACTCCCAAACCTGCCAGTGCGATCGATAGAGCGCCTGGTAACTCATCAAGGTTGAACGCTTCACGTCTAAGGAATCGAACCAATCGATCGCGGCGTTGCGCAACAGCTTGCCTGCTTGCTCTTCGATTGGGAGCCCAACCTGAAGTCGCGACAGCAGCCACTCGCGGCGCTTGATTGCGCGCTTGATGAGCGCGGCAGTTACCGGGCCAGCAAGAGTCTCTTTGTACCGGCGACCTTTCCATGAGAAATGGATGCGGAGCCCTGAGCCCCTTTCTTCGATCCCCTCTGCGATTCGAGCCATTCACCAACCTCTTCCAGGTAGTACAGCGTTGTCTTGCCGATTACAGTGTAGTGTAAACCTCGCTCGAAGTGTCGGTCGGTCCAGCCTCTGACAGTGTCCTCGCTAATGCCGATCATGCTGGCGAGCTTCTCTCTTGAAACAGTGTTCAATTCCACAGCAGCACCCCCGCAGAAACAAGCACGCACAAACTGAACAGCCAGATCGAATGCGCATTGACGCAATTAATTAACGGCTCGTAATTATCGCCCCATCGACGGCGCTTTATAAATCGCATGTTCCATCCTCGCAGGTTGCCTTCGCCAGGTGCGCGCTTAGTCGCACGTCATCGACTTCTTCGCTGAGCACCACGTCTCGCTCTTCGCTGAATGTTTTGAACTGGTGCTCCTCTCTGAACCGATCTTCTTCAGGCTCAGGCTCAGCTTCCAACTCCATCTGAATCGCAATCTCCGCGTAGTGAATGATCTTGCGCAGATCCTCCACATTCGGCCGCAGAACTCCGTGCCGCTTGATCGTCTTGTATCGACAAGCATATTTGATGATATTGCTCGCAATCGGCGACAGGCCGTTCGCCTCGCAAAAAACAATTGGCTGTATCTTGAACCCCTTGTAGTGAGTCCCCCCAACTTGCCTCTCCAGTGCGCTCATTTTCTAGCTCCTCTTCGATGCTCCAGTCGCTACGCCATGCCTTGGTCAACCATCTCTGCGGCTTGCGCGCGTAGTACATCTCCACGTCAGTGATTTTGTGTTTGAACCTGCACTTGCGGCAGATGCCAGTCGTTCTGCGCACCCAATTACCGCAAATGCATATCTGAAAATTTCTGGTGTCCATCTCAGTCACTGAGACTGTCCTTAAAAAACTCGCAATCGTTTTGCTTAACGGTAAACTCGACCGGCGGCACGCTCTTATAGATCGCGCACCAGTCGATCACCATCTCGTCGCAGTAATAACAAGACGGATACTCGTGCATGCGCCTAGTGGGTATCAGAGAAGT
>Ga0208767_1000670_pt1 | contig 28288 bp, 33 predicted proteins | sample VirMetDEL_Mar_21_FD_184514 | JGI IMG/M metagenome (GOLD analysis project Ga0208767, IMG submission 184514) | Aqueous microbial communities from the Delaware River and Bay under freshwater to marine salinity gradient to study organic matter... | ecosystem: Environmental > Aquatic > Marine >... | reverse complement strand
GCGGATGGAGTACAACTACAGGGACAGGTCTTGTTACAGCTACAGCTGCAGCAGTTGGAATTGTAAGCAATAACTTTACAGTTACAGTAGCTAGTACAGGTAGTTTACCTGCTGGTTTTAGTAACAGTACTTTTACAGGCGCTCAAACAAGAGCAGGACGTGCAGCACACAGTACTACAGATCGTATTACTATTACGCCGCCTGAAGGTAACGCAGTAACAGTAAACTTTGATAGCACAACAGCATTTGATCCTGACTCTGGAAGTTCGCCTACTAATGTAGAAGAAATTACAGCTACAGAAATTGCTACAGCTATTGAAGCTGCATGGACAGATACAACTTACTTTACCGTAAGTCGTTCTAATGAGGTTCTTACCTTTACTAGTGCAGATAGAAAAAATGTAACAGGTTCTTTTGCTTATACTGTAACTCCGGGTAACACTCGTACAGGTACGTTGGTATCTCCTTTGATTGCTAATTCAACAGGAAGTAATATTTCAGTTACAGAAGGTGTTGCACCTATTTATGCTAAAATGACTCGTGTTACAATTACTATTAATACAACTAGCGGTAGTAGTGTAATATTCGATAGGCACTATGGTGAAGGTCCGGGCAGACTTTTAGACCCTAACTTTACAGCAGCAGCTAATGATAGCACATATGGTGACACTAGCCATACTAATGCTACAGATTATCTTAATGCTTATTACGATCCTGATAAAACACAAAACTCTACAGAGTTAGCTAAACCAAATGGTACAGTATCTACACTACAGAGTGCGTTGCTCGCAGCACTAGCTGAAATTAGCACTAATAATGCATTGATTGTAACACCAGACAGTACGTCTGCTCCTACTTCAATTGACATTAGCCCTAGCCAGTTTAGTTCGGGCGCTAACTATGTAACTGCATTTAGTCCAGCTACACAAGTAGTAGCGGCTAGTGTAGCTCCTACAACTAATAATCTAGTGGCTGTAGCCGAAGGCAACACAGTAGCTACAACTAACCCTACTCAAAGTACTTCAGGTACAAACATTAGCACTACATTTGACATTGTTAGGTCTTGGTCTAACAGTCAAACTAACCCTAATAAACTATTTCCTATTCTTATAGAAAGTGGTTATGTAAGCGGTACGTTGTTTAATCGTATTAGAGCAGCTGACCTTGGTTATGACTTTGGTGGCACTCCGTATATTTCTTATGCTGAACGTGAACAACTTTCTGTAACACCTAACTTTGATACAGAAACACTTAATAGCATTGCTTTATGGGCTGATGGTGGCACTATTACTACGGTAGGTGGTGAGCCACAACGTGCTACTCTTCAATTAAGAGCAAGAGCTACTAATTACCCTGGAGAAAATCCATTTCTTACTACAGCAGAAGATAATACACAAACTAATGCTAAAGCTAATAAACTAGTAGTTAATGGTTTTACAGTTGCAGATTCGTATAAAACCGATTTAAGAGTCACAGGACGTTTTCTTAATTATCGTATTGATGATGCTGCAGCTAGCACAGAGTCAGGTTACACAGGTAGTAATACTAAAGCATGGAATGTATCAGGCTTTCAACTAGGCGTAATGAAAGGAGGCGTTAAGTAATGGCAATTCAAAACCCGCCAATTACAGAACAATCTTCACTTGATTTTACACTGTTAGAAATGGTTAAGCTTATTAATGAACTTGAACAACAAAATTTAAAGTTGATTAATGATATTAAAGAAGCTACTAATTTTGCCGATTTACAAGCAAAGGTAAATAGACAATGATAAAAAAGATTGGGGACAATGATGTGTTCGAAGCTATTCAGCTTATGAATAAATCAACTAAAGATAATAATTACTTTGGATATGATCGTAATGAAGCTGTTTGGATTCAGTACTTTACATCCTTAGTAGAAAAACAGATAGAAGGAAGCCCTCATGTTATAGTTATAGGTGACTATGATGACAACGGTAAACTTAGAGGGTTTCTTTCTGCTGCAACTTTTAGTAATTATTATAATAAAGAATATGTTATGGATGTTAAAGATTGTATTGTAGATCATGATTACAATAATGCTTTTGTTGTCTATAGATTATTTGATGCTATGATTGAACACGTTAAAGCTAACGGTGGTCGTCACTGGCGAGCCGATTCAATTAGGGGTGAACAAGAAGCTCTTGATTACGGTCGTTTTTTAAAACACAGATACAATGCGGCATTACACGTTTCAGTGAGAGGCGTAATACAGGAGAATTAAATGCTTTTAGGAAAATACATCACTGGCGATATTCATGCCCCGTTTGGAAGTCGTACAGTATATGGTGGTGGATCTGGAGGAGGCTCTACTCAAACAACTGGAATTGATCCTGAGTTTAAACCTGACCTTCAAAAAGGATTAGGTATTTCAAGAAGTTTGCTTGAACAACAACAAGCAGACCCTAGCACAGTAGTTGCAGGCTTAGATCCGCGACAACAAGCAGCTATTGATGCATCAACACAAATAGCACAAGATAAAATGTTAGGTCGTGGACTATATGATACTGCTGCTGCAGAACAAGCAGCGTTAAGAAATCTTGCAGGGCAAAACTTACAGGCTGCAGAAGCTGGTGGTTTTCTTGGTTCGGCAAGAGGAACTAAAGCAATGGGTTCAGCGCTAGCAGGTCGTGCAGGTGAGTATCAAAAACAACGACAAGACTTTGCAGATCAAGGAGTAACACAACTTGGTCAAGCAGGTACAACAATGCAAAAACAAGCACAAGCAGAGCTTGAAGCTCGTGATACTTCACTTGATCGTTTCTTTAATCGTTTAACAGGCGTAGCTCCTAAACAAACTGTTACTACAGGTGGAGGTAAGTAATGATTGAAATTGCTATGGATGACGAAAAAAGAAAAGCATTACTTAGCGGCGTTACAAATCCTGTGCAAGCTGCGCCTTTAATGGAACAAAAACCGGGACCAATGCAAGAAATTGGTAAAACAGTTTTAGATACTACAATTAATAAAGGAATTGAAAGTGCTTTTACAGCAGGGGCAGGTACACCTGCAACAGCAGCTACCGCAACAACTGCAGCAACTCCAGCAGTTGCAGGGGGTTTAGGCCCAGCCGCAGCAGCTGGTGGACCTTATATCTTAGCTGCATTAGCAGCAGGAAAATTATTTGGATTGTACAGTCATGGCGGTAAAATTAAAGGTCCATTGTATGCAGAGGAAGGTACAGTAGTTGATCGTAAAGATAAAGGGCCAATTGTACCGTTACCTGTTGCTAAACCTGAAGGTAATATGCGAAGGCGAATTATGCCATTACCTCGTGCTAATCCTGAAGAGACAGGTTATACTAAGCCACGCCGTCCATTAGGTCGTGCGCCATTAGATATTCCAGGTTTGCAAGGTCCAATTTCTAAGATTAAATATAAATCAAAAGGTGGCGAAGTTACTGAAATTGATTACGGTTTAAAATAGGAGAGTTATATGTCAGGTATTGCATATCAGCCAAGTTTTACTATTAAAGGTAAATATGGCGACCGCTATGGCCCTTCTCAATTTGCGCCTTCAGTAGCGTTTAGACAAAAGCCAGAAGAAGCTTCATTAGATGCAACAGCAACACCAGCAGTTTTATCTACAGGCGCAGGTAATCAAACGGCTAGTGAAACACCCCAAGTACAACAAGAACAAATGGGTTTTACAACAGATCCATTATCTGATAATCAAAACTTTGTACAAGGTAGTGTAGGCTTTAGAACTACTTCAAACCCTTATCAAAGCCCTACTACAAATATTCCACCTTTTATTCCAGTTGCAGCACCTCCAATGCCTGACGCTGAACCAGCACCGTTTGTGCCAACAGGAAGTGATGATAACGTACAAGGTGATTTAAGCGGAATGCGTAGAAATACTTCAAGCATGTTTGGTTATACGCCTACTGAAGCAAATCCATTAGCTTTAGTGCCTTTTGTTGGTGGTTTATTTGATAGCGATTATGGCGCAGAAGGTACGTTTGATGCACAAGGAAATGTATTTGGAGCTTCAGGTCGTGCATACGATCCGCTTACAGGCAAAGCAGTAGCTTCTTACAAAGATAGAGGAACTGCTTTATCAACTGTAGGCGACAGCTATTCAAACCTTAGAGATTCAGGTGAAGGTATGCTTAGCTCTGCTTTAGGTAGTTATGAAAATTCTGTTTATAATATTGATCGTATTGATCGAATGAAAGGAATTACTCCTGCAAGCAAAGCAGGAATGATAGATACTCCTTCTTTATTACGAAGCAATACTAATATAGATCCTTTAATTGGTGATGAATTTCAAGAAATTACTCCTGAAATGTTAGGCATAGATACTCAATCAACTCCAGGTATTCCTGAGTTAACAGGAGAGCTAGGTACTGATACAGGTGACGTATTTATTTCAGGAGATACTTACAATCCATATGTTGTTACAGATGATGGTAGCCTTGTAGGAACTAGCGGAACATTAATACAAACAACTAATCCTGTTACTAATAAAGAAGTATCTTTGCTTTCTAAGCAAGATGATGATAGCTATTCTACAAAAGGATCAGGACAAGTTATACAACAAGAAATTGAAAAAACTAAACGAGGTGAGTATCATCCTGCTTATGGCTATACTAGTGTAGGCCAAAGAATTGACGATAGCGATGATTCCGGCAGCGGAGGAGGCAAATGATGCAAATTAAAAAGTTAACTCAAAAAGATCGTCATGGTAATATGACATCTATTGAGTTTGAAGTGCCTCCAATGCAAGACATACCGCATCCCGGAGGACCAAAAGGAACGGATACAGTTCCAGCATGGTTAACTCCCGGTGAAAATGTTATTAATGCAGAAGCTTCTAGGCTTCCCGGTGTTCAACCGATGCTTGACGAATTAAATGACGCTGGCAGAGCTATTCAAGCACAACAAGGTGGCCCTATTCCGACTTATGCTGCTGAAGGTAAAAGTTTTGGTAATAGAATAAGTGATTGGTATAAAACTCGTTGGATTAATGATGAAGTATTAGATGCTTTAAGATTTGTAGAATCAAGTGATCGACATTTTAAAGAAGATGGTACATTATTAGTAAATCCAAAATCAGGAGCAACAGGCGCTTATCAGTGGAAACAATCAAGTGCAGATAGTCCTGGATTTGGAGTAGAGCCTTTTAATGTTACAACGATTGGCGAAGAAGGTATGCGTCAAAAAACAAAAGAGTATTTACAAGGTATTCAATTAGCGCATCCTGAATGGAGTCCTAAAGATGTTATTCGTGCGTTTAATGCTGGGCCAGGTACAGTTAGAAAAAACGTTAGAGGTCCAGATGAAGGCAGTGGTAAATTAACTGATTTTGGGTTAACACAAGAGGCATTTGAATATCCTTATAAGGTATTAGGCCGTGCAGGTTATTCTGAGTATGAAGAAATACCTAGTCAATCTCCTAAACCTGAATCACTACCATTACCTGTTCCTGCGCCAATGACAATGAAAGAATATGAAAAATATATGTCTGATGTTGATAAAATGTCAGTTGGCGGTGAAGTGTTTCCCAGTCCAAGTTATTATGCTACTGGTAGTTCTGCTAATAATGAAGATGATAAAGACCCATTTTATCAACCAATCTTAGATTTTTTTGGCGGTAATAATGATGATGAAATTGTTTATACTCCACCTCCGGGTACAAGAAATGCACCTCCAGTTGTAACACCGCCAGCAAATAATACACAAACACCAACTGCAGTTACTCCACCTGTGCCACCTGCTGCAACAACTGTACCACCTGTAGTAGCACCTCCTGCTACTGTAGAACAACCTGAAGTACCAGCAGATGCAGGTGAAGTAGGAGTTAATGATACTATTATTCGTAATGGTGTGCCTTACATTTATGACTCTGAAAAAGATGAGTATGTAGATGCAGAAGGGCGTGAATATAGTAGAAGTCCGGGTGAATTTATTGGAGATATATTTGAAGGTTTATCAAGGCTTGGTGAAGAAAGCATTGGTCCACCTGCAGATTCAACCTTAGTAGGTAAAATTAAAAATGAAGGTATAGTTGGACCTGAGTTTTATGATGTATATCGTACTGAAAATGGTGACTTTATTAAAGTCGGGTATGGTGGAGTTAGAGAACGATTATCTAGTGTTATGGGTACCGAAGATGATATTATCTTTATTGATGAGTCTCAACGTTCAACTGTTCCACCTGCTACAGAAGGGTTAGTTCCATTACCTGATGGCACTCCAGGCACTACACCAGATACTTCACAAGGCGTTCAAACACTAGATGATACTGATGATAGTGATATTGAAGGCGCAGCAGATGAAGGAGCAAATCAAGATCCGGGTGCTTGGGAAAAAGCTAAGACTTGGGTAGCAGATAACTTTGGTTATCTTAAAGATGATAAGCTTCTTGCTCGTATGGCTGTACAATACTTTGGTAGTCGTGTATTAGGATATGACCATCTTACTTCTGCTCGTTATGCAGCTAAAGATTACATGACAGAGTTAGATGAAAAGCTTGATAAAACACCTCTTGGAATTAAAAAACGAGGAGGTAGAATTTATCATACTCAATTAGGTGTGTTACCTACAGTAATTGGTACTGATGATATTGAAAGAATTAATGTTGATGGTCAATTACTTCGATTAGACAATCCTGTTGTAGCACCTTATATTGAAGATTATCAAGAGTCACAACATGATCGTGATAATATTAAAAAAGCTTTTAGAACTGATGGATTAACTTATTTAAAAGAAGTTAATGCTAATAGAGAGCCTGAAGATAAAGTACCTGAAGCTTTGTCAGTTAGAATAAGTGATGAAGCAGATACGCTATTTAATACCCGTAAGTTTGGGTATGGCGGAATGGGCGCACAACAACGTGCAGATCTTATTAGTAATCTTAATTTAGCAATGTCAGAGTATTACCGTGACTATGCTGCATGGATTGATGATGGTAAAAAGAAAGGCCGTGAGCCTTCTTCTTTACAAGCTTATTTTCAAAAGCGGCAAATCAACATTGATACAGGTGGCGCGTGGTCTAATGCAGATATTGAAGGCACTGATGCTAGAACTTTTGCTAAAATTGATAAACAAATTAAAGACAAAGCTTGGGAATCTTCTAATGAAAATCCTAAAAGAGCTATGGAATTATATCAATTTAATATGGCTAAGTATAAGTCTACTTGGACTAAATACACTGCTATGGCAGCACAAGGCAAAAACGTACCAACAGTATTTCTTAATGCAGGTGGCGAAGGCATGAATCCTATGATGAATTGGATTAATGAATGTTTGTCAGGCAATAAAAAAGCATTAGAAATATTTAAACTTGTTAAACAGTAGGAGCAATTAATGGAAGGTTATAAGCCAGCAGAGATATTTTCTTTTACAGATAATAAAGGAAATACTCAGACCTTGATTGATAGCGATACGCTTCATGATAATAAAACAGGGCGTAGAATTCGTATCATGGGCTTTGATGGCCTTGAAACTAGTTCTCTTATTAAGAATGACGATGGTGAGTTTGAAACTAAACATGGTGAAATCGGCGGCAACATGAATACGGAAGTTGTTGCCGATGTCATCAACAAAGGTGGGTTTAATCGAATTATATATTCGGGTAAACAAGATGACTATGGCCGAGATCTTGCATCAATTCAAAATGATGCAGGTGAAGACCTATCGGAAACACTTTATAAAGAAGGTTTAGCTAAGCTAGATACTTTTACTTCTGAAAAGAACGCTACTCTTTATCGTGAAGGTGAAATGTATCGTCGACTTTTTGGAGATCAACGTAGTTTATTTCAAGAACAACGTGATGCTTATACCGATGCGATAGAACAAGGTCGTCCTGAATATAAATCATTAGCTATTGATGAGTCAGAGTATATTCCTGAGATTCATGCTGGAGTTCAGTTTAGAGATCCTAATAGAACACTAGAAAATAAACCTAAAGGTTTACTTAGTGGTATGGGCTTTGCAGGGGGTCTTGGTTGGGACGGTATCCGCGAAGGTTTTTGGGGTTACTTAGATGCTATTGGACAAACAACTGATATTGAATTAATTGAAAATATTGGTGAACAAGGTGTAATGCGAGCTAGATCAGCTATTGCTGACACGCCTGACTTATTGCTTAACTACGATGAAGTTGACAACTTGTATAATGGTTTTCAATACGTATTAAATAACGCTGCAATGTCAGCTCCTTATATGGTTACTTCTTTTGCTGCTTTTGCAGCTGCAGTTCCAATTGCTTTAGCAACAGGGGGTGGCTCATTAGCAGTAGCAGGTTTAACCGCACTTCCAAACTCTGTTATTTATGCAGGTCAAACTTGGAATGAAATGGAAGGAGACAAAGGTACTTCACAATTTGTAGTGGCCTCTATTTCTGGTGTAGGTCAAGCAACACTTGAATACTTAGGTTTAAGAGGATTGATTGCACCTGTACAAGTGTTTAGCGCACAAGGTAAACAAAAAGTAATTAAAGCCTTAATGAATAAAGGCATGACACAACAACAAGCCGCAACTACTTTTGCTAAAGCTACTGCTAAAAAACAAAAAGAATTTTTAAAAGAAATTGGTAAACAAAGAATTCAACCTTCTGATATTGCTAATTTTTCTGTAGGTTCTTTAGGTACTGCAGCAGGTAAAGGTTTAGTTCGTGAGGCATTAACTGAGGTAGGCCAAGAAGGTTTACAAATGGCTTCGGCTGCAGGTTTTTCTGAAAAAGAGTATACTCGTGACGAAGTATTTAACAGGCTTACTAATGCTGCTGTAGCGGGTGGTGTGTTAGGTACAGGCTTAGGCAGTGCAGGTAATGTATATGCTCAAAGTCGAAACAGACTTAATAAGTCAATATATCGTCGTGCTGATCAAGAGCGAATGAACTTGTTTGAGCTTTATAAAATAGGACGTATGCAATCAGGTGAAGGCATTAGTACTATTGATGAAGGAATTGAAAGACAAGCTCGTGAACAAGAAAATACAGCTACAAATCCTGCAGAACAAGCAGCTGTTACTAATGTTGAAAATGAAAGTGCTACACAAGCTAGTATTATTAACAATCAAAAAACAGATCAACAGCTAGTTGAAGAAACAACAAATGATCCTGCGTTAATTGAATATGCACAACGAGGAGTTGCAGATGTTGTTGCACAAGGAGGCTTAGTTAGTAAAGTAGTTTCTGGTACTGAAAGTAATATTCGTTCTAATGACCCAGCAGCTGCTGACGCATATATTACAGCAGCAACTAAAGCGCAAGAGCGTGCTATAAATGAAAGGCAAGCACGTAATAAACAACAAGTTTTAAATAAGAAAAAACAAAACAAAGTTGTAGAGTATAATCTTGCTTCTGAACAAAACAAAGCTAATACGCTTGCTAAAGATTACATTACTCGTAAAAAAGGTATGCGTAATACTCTAAGCAATATACAAGGTGCTAGTGATTTTCTTGAAGTATTAGCAGTAGGTGCAGGACGTCTTGTACGTGGTGCAGAACGTTCAGCTATTAAAGCAGCTAGAGCTATTGCAAATCCAAAAGCACTAGAAATATTAGCAAGGGTAGGAAGTGTATTAGGCGATGTTGTACATCCTGGAATTAACTTTAAAGAGTTTCAACAAACAATTATTCATAAAGCAAAGTTATTTGTAGATGAAAAAGTTATTGCAAATTTATTTGGCAAAAGTAAAATGACTTATAAAAATGCAGTAAAGATTTCAGAAGACTTAATTGAATTTGGAACATCAAGAGGTTATGCAGTTTATAAAGCCTTTGATATGCAATCTAAATTGCCTTCTTTAAATCAAGTTATTTCAGACTATCAGCGTTCTACTCCGGGAACAGAAGAACATACTGCATATATTGAAATTTTAAATAACTTAGGATTTAACACAACAGATCCTGTAATTTTGTCTGAAGAAATAGATGTGTATATGGATGTTGTAAATAAGTTTGGGACAAATGGTACAATTGATGAAGCTACTTTAATGCAATTTCTTCCTAAATCAGTTAAAGACCGAGAAGTTAGTGCATCAAATATTGAGTTACTAAGACGTAATTTTTTATCTGCTGATTCAATCAAACGCTCTTACGATTATTTGTATGTTAAAACAAAAGAAGAGCATGTGAAAGAAAATCCTGCTGGTCCAGAATTAATTTATAATATAAATATGTGGTGGCAAAATCAAGGCTTTGATTGGCGTTCAGTTAGAAAAAATCCAGTGTTGTTTAAAAAACTTTTAGTTGAGGAGTTAAATTACAGTGAAGAAGCTGCACAACGCATATATGATAATATTGCAAGGCGCGGTGAACAAACTATTAACTCAGTAGATCCTACTTTAAGTAAAGAAAATCAAGGAGAGGATGCACCTAGCTATTCTTTAATTGATTTTAGAACTACAGGTGTTCCATTTGCTTTTACAAAAGATGCAGATAAGCTAGCGCAATCAGACAAGCTAAATCGCTTTAGAAATAAAAACTTATTTGAAAGTTTGAATAAAACGCAAGTAGATAGTGCAAGGTATATTGCAAATGCAAAATACTTTGGACAAGGCGGTCATAAGCTGCATCGTTTATTTAGAGAGTTAGAAGCAGAAGGCGATCTAACTCGTGATGAACTTTCTCAGTTCGCATTCTATGTAGTATCAATGATTAATGCAGCTAACGGTAATTATAATCGTATTGAAAATCCTAGGCTTGCTGCATTAAATAGCTTTGCTACCTCATGGTCAATCCTTGCTGGATTGCCTTTATCAATGCCAGCTTCATTGCCTGAATTTGCAATGATTTATTTTGATGTTAAAGATGATGAGATGTTTAAGAATTCAACTGATCAATTCATTAAACAAATTTCTACTTCGTTTAATAAAGCATTAGACTCAGAAGCAAATAAAGGCAGAGAGTTAGTTAAAGCAGTAGGGCTAGACGTTAATGCAAACACTATTGCTGATAGGCTAGCAACAGGTGAACGTGATTTAGCATTTGCTAGATTGCATGAAGCTTTCTTTAAAGGCGTAGGTATCCAGGGTATTACTCAGTTACAACGTAGAATTGTTTCAGTAATTGCTTTAGATGCAATTAAAAACTCTTTTTCAATTTTAGAGTTAGCCCCTACAAAATTAAATCAAATAGATGCCGAAGATAAAGGTATTTATGGTTTTAATTTTGATAAATTTAATGAACTAGAAATGTCAGCTTACCGACAGTTAACTTCATTAGGCCTTGATGTAGATCGAATGATGTTATTAATGGAAGATCTTGATTCTATGTCAAGAGATTCTTTTCTTAACATTACAGATGGTGTTAATTCTAACTTATCTAGTATGATGGCTACTGATCTTGCATTAGAAATAGATGAAGCTGCAGCAAGACCTGCTACTCAACGAGAGGCTGCATTACGTAAAGCATTACGTAGTAAAATTCCTAATATTAAAGGTCGTGAAGCAATTGAATTATACGTTAATAATTTATCAGAATTAGAAAGTTATATTCATGATGAAATGAGTAATGCAATTCAACGTTATGTTCATGAACGTATTCAAATGCCGGGTCATTCTAATCGTCCATTAGTTTTTCAAGATCCTCACTTCCAATTAATCACACAGTTTAACGGCTTTATTAGTACATTTACTGCTAATATTATTCCAAAGCTATATGATAGAGGTTTAAGACGAGGCAATATTAAAGTTAAGTATGACACATTTGCTTTAATTATTATGCTAATGGCATTAGGCGGTGCATCACAACTACTTAAAGATATGATTAAGTTCGGTCAGCCTAGCCCTTACCTAGATACGTCAGGGTATATTCAGCGTGCTGTTTATGCATCAGGTGCATTAGGTCAGTATGAGCGTGTAGTTGATTTAATTCATCCACTTTATCCACAACGAGATGAAGGTATGGAATGGTTAATGAATGCAGCGTTAGGCGAAGCAGGGCCAACTATCAGAAATGTACAAACTTTAGGCGGTGGCGTAGGCGACTTGTTAGCTGGTGAAGGTGAACGAGGTTTTAGAAATATATTTAAAACTGCACCTTACATTGGACCAGCAACAGGACTTCGTGGTGCATTAGCTGAAGGTGTAACTGGAACTAATCCTTTTAAAGATAGCTCATTGCCAACAGGTAATGATGTTAGAGATTTCTTTATGGGAAAATACACATAATTAACTACGGGTGGCACTTCCAAGGTGTCACCCATCTAGGAGATTTAAATGGCTTTTCAAATTAAAAGTTCAAAACAAAAACAAGCAGAAAGAGCAGCAAAAGAACAACAAGCAATGTCTCGCTTGCGTTCTCAACAAGCTAGGGGAGATGATTTTCTTAAAACCCCTGATGCAGTAGACGAATTATATCAACGCAAAGGAATAGAGGGTCGTCAAGATATCCCTACTGAACCTGCATATATGTCTGATCCTTCAGGCGCAGTTGACAGGGCAATGACAGCTGGCTCAGAATTAAATCCACAGCCTTTAATAGATACAATGGCTCCTGTGTTTGATATTGAGACTAATCAATTTACAAACAATCCAGAAGACAAACAACGAATTGCAGAAGAAGAAGCTGCCTTCCAAGCAGCAGCAGCACCCCGTATTAGACAACCAGAAGTTGATGTTGAAACCGGGGAAACAATGCCAGCAACATTAGACTTTGAATCACCTGCAGAATTAAAAGCTAAACCTGAAGTTCAGGAGATTATTGCTTCATACGATCCTGAAAATATCCAAGGACAAACAGATAAGTATGGATTAAATATTACTCGAACTGCACTTGATGTTGAAACAGACTTTGAAGTGTTAGCTGATGCAGCTGATACTTATAATCAGATTATCCCAAGAACAATGTTACCTACGTTAACTGGTAATACTGAAATTGATAATAAAATTCAAAGCACATTATCAGGTCTTGGTTTGTATGATTCAGAAACAGGAACATTAAGCACTAGGCTTGGTGCTGGATTAGCAACTGCAATTGCTATTGAAGGTAAAAATGTTTTAGATAAAGAAGATACTCGAATTACACAACGAGGTAAATCTTTTGGTTCAACAGATTTAAGCCCTAGTGTAGATAGGCGATTAGATGCTAATGAATTTCGAAATCGTATTTCGCAAACTTTGTTTGATATCATTGCAGAAAATCCTATTGCACAAGACTCACCTGACATTCGTCCAGGGTTTGGTGGCGGTTCTGCATCAGTAGGCTCAGATGTTATTGCTGCTACTAATGCAATTTTTAATAATGTGTTAACTGAAACAGGGATGTTTTCAGTAATTGAACAAGAAGGCGAATCTGATTATATTGCAATTAGTGATGAAGGTGCTGCTTATATTCGCTCAATGCAACCACTTATGGAAGATATGGGTTTTGCTAATGAAGTTGATACATCAGCTACACCAACTATCGGAGGAACTACAGCGCCTTTTAGAGCAAGAGAGCGTGGTCGTCGTAAAGAAGGTAGCCAATCTAAAACAAATCAATCAGATCCAAATACAGCAAAAGCTGATTTAGCTAAAAGTATTTTAGGCTCAATACCTTATCGAGTAATGGAAGATCGTTTTGTATTTGCGCGTATGATGGTTAATAATGTAATTCAAATTAGACAAACTCAAGACGGTAGACAATTTGTTGACATTAGAGGCAAAGCACCTGAAGGGGATTATTCTACTCAGCCTTATGCTAAAACAATGGGGCTTGATAAAGCCAAATGGCTTAAAGCTCGTGATCATGCATTAAAAACTATGGATGAAGGGCAAGCTACTGCACAAGCAAATATGGTAATGCGTATGGAAGCCCGTAAGCTTTCTAAGATTATTACTCAAGGCCTTAACAAAAGAAATCAAGTATTCTATAATAAAATTATGGATGCTACTTCTGTTGGTCGTTTCTTTGTGCGTAATACAGTGCTTAACCCACAAGACAGCAAAAGCTTAGCTCGTATGTTTGTAGGTAGCGCACAAAAAACTTACCTTAATCCTTTAAAAGATAGATCAACTAAAACGTATGAAAACTTTTTGTACATTACAGGACGCAACCTTTTAACGCCTACTATGATTCGAGATTTAACTGGTCAAGAAGTAGATACCGAAGACATGGGTTGGAATGCTATTTTAAACACAACTAAAAAAGCAATGGATGGTGCTGAATATGATCAATGGGTAGCCAAAGGTCGTAAGCTAATTAAAATAGTTAATGCATTAAAGACAGATCCACAAGCAAACTTAGCAGGATTTTTATCAGCAGATCCTTCTCTTCAAGATCTATTCAATGAGTTAAATACTAAAGGTGAATGGGGCTATGCATTCCAATCATATATTGATTTAGCTAATTTTGATTTAGCGTCTAAGCAAGGCCGTGGTCAAACACAAGCAGTTGCAGCAGTGTTAAACGAAATGGGATTACCACCTGATACAAAAGTTACAGGCTCATTTACTCCTGAAGCACAAACACAACATGACGGTAAACAAAATGGTATTGCTATTCAAGCAATGCAAATGGGAAACGCCGATCTATTGTCACGCACAGGTCTTATCTATGCCTCTGATGACAATGTGTTACCTTTAGGTGATGTTCGTAAACTCTTTGCACAAAATTTAAATCAAGGCATTGATTATGCTACTAAAAGCGGTGGGTTATCTGACGAAAGACGTGAATATTGGAAAAACTTTTTCTTAAAGATCGAAGATAATCGTGAGTTAATTAAAGAACTTTCAAAACAACCGTTGATGGAAGTATCATATGGTCGTCATTTTCTTTTTAATGAAGAAACAGCTAGATCATTTATTGATAACGAAGAAGTTAGTGTAATGCTAGACTTAGAAGCTTACAACTACACACGACAAGAAGCAATTAATGATCTTAATTACATTATTGCAGGAACAATTGCACCTACATTAAGCTTTAAACATCAATCCGTTTACAAAAAAGCGGGTCGCACTTGGGCATTACTAGGACTAGTTCCTGAAATGCAAGGTCCAATGGGCAATAATATCTATATGGGTTCTACTGAATACTATGATACAGGTGAAATATTAACTGTAGATATGGGAGACGAGCTACAAGAAATTACTATTCGAAAGCCTCGTTATACAGGTAGCGCACAAATGCGTAATCGTAAATTAATCTTTGATGCTAAAACTAATAAATGGACCATTCAACCGGGAGGTCGTTATGGTCAAGAAGTAGCTAACCAATTACCTGTTTTACCAATTCAACAAATAGATGCTGCAATTATGGCCGAGTCTGTTATTCAAGTTAATAGAGCTGCATTTGAAAATAAAAAAGGAGTTAAGTTTTTAATCCCAGTGCATGATGCTATTATTACAGATGTCAGCTCAGTGGATGAGTATCATCGTGCAATGAACAGAAATTTTGTTGAAATGAATAAACGTTATTCAGTTACTAAAGCTGTTTATAATGGTTTAAATCAAGCTAAAGCTAAAGCTATGAGCAAAATTAATGATAATCAAATGTATGAGCTTAATGATGCTTCTATTTATAGGGCTGTCCATGACGAGCTTAGGCGTATGCAAACGTTTACAGTCGAAGGAAAGTCAAAAGTTATTTCTGAAGACGGTATACTTGAAGAGACAACAGGTAATACACCTAACTGGATGAAAGATATTTTACGTAAGGCCACTAAAGGTGAAGGCGCTTATTGGAATATTGACGGAACAGGAAGTGTTAGCGGTAAAGTGTTAAAACAAATTATAAATGAGTTAATTAAACGTAGTGAAGTTTTAACAGAGTTATCGGCCTTACATCGTCAAGCAGAAAATAATATTGCTAGAGTATTTAAAGATCCATTATTTAAACTTGATGGATCACAATATAATTAGGAGGACTAAATGAAAAATTATAATGTACTTACTCGACAAAATGTTACTGATGTAGATTTAGTAAACACTTTAAAACTAGATCCACAACTTGCAGGAACACCAGAGATTAATAGAGCCGCATACGATAGTATGTTTAATATTAATGTATCAAACTTTATTAAACAAGGTTACTCAGAAGGCCAAGCTAAAGCAGCCGCTGGTCGTCTACGTAAAACTGCAATGCAGTATAACAATCAATAAATAAAAATACCCCCATAGGGAATCCGTAATGGAAACCTTATGGGGGTTATTTTTTTTTTTTAACAAAAGAAATAATCAGAAGCAATTACATCTGACACTTCAAGTGTTCCTATTCTTGGTGTCGGCCCTGGAAAGCCTTTACCAAAAGGAATATTGTCATAGAAGTTAGGCTTATCATAAAGACTAACAAACTTTTCTCTAGTAGTAATCATTAATTCTTCAACGTCACTAGCATGGCAACTATAAGAGTCATGCACTGCGCCAAACTCATGATCCCAGCTAGCTACAGTAAGAGCCATATGAGAAGCATCCATACTATGTACAAAGTTAGGGCTAATGCCACACATAAAACCACGACGATCAGGGATATCTGTTTTCTCTCTGATAACGTGTTTAAACCTAATCTCACCGTTGGGTGTGTTAAATCCATAACAGTCAATTTTAGCGGGTCGTGTACGATAGCATTCGTAGATAACAGGAAAACCAGAAGGGGTAGTCCACTCAATAGCGTGACCACGATCAGTACCATACATACCCAGCCAATTAGCTATCTCTTGGTCGGCTAAACGTTGTAAGTATCTCATTGTCTCTAGAGGCCCAGGACAGACCTCTTCGATAGCTCGTATTACCTGACCACTAAGATCATCGCAATCTCTCTCAGTGATGCTGTATGTGCCAGTAAAGCCATACTGATAACAATCGCTATACATTGACTCAGACATTTTCTTTTGTCCACAACTGTAAGCGCGAGTCATAGCAGCACGCTTAGCAATACCTTTACGAATATGCTTCATTGGAATATTACGTTCTTCAAACCACTCAGGCATACGTAAAGTCAGACGCTTAGCTATCTGCACATAGAAGTCATTTTGAATATCAGTAGGAACAAGACCTACTAGTCGTCCAGTTAACTCATCTTTAGACATTGCACCAAGGTGTTGCCACCCATTATTAGCGCCATCAATAGGTACAGGTAAGTGTGTATAGTAATCACCTTCGGCTATCGAGTACTTATACCATTCAATACAACAAGCAAGAAAAGAAATATTCTTTTCAGCAAGGGTAGATATAGTGCCTGTACGTCCTAACTCTACAATTTCTTCAATGTGTTGTTGAGTCCATTGTGCGCGATCTTCAAGTGTCATCTTATCTACTGATATAGTGTCAAGGTCTTCAGATTCAAGTACATTACGGTAATCAGATGTAACCCAGTTAGGAATTTCATCTATGTGATATGACTCGTTAAAAGAACAAGCAGTGTGTACGCCTAACCAAAAGCTAGCTTCGCCATCAAACAATTTACCTTTAGAGAAAAGCAATTGACCACGAGCAGTGTCTGCACCTTGGAAGTTAAAGAATGGTTCGCTATAGTAAATACGACCACGGTAGTCGGCATCAAGATAAAAGCTAAAGTCTTTGTGCAGCCACTTAGCTGCAATAGCCATAATCTCTTTCATCTCACGGTTCTTTGAGGCTTGTCGTTGATAAAGCTTTTTGTTTTCTTCCTCATTGTCGCCATCAAAGATTTCATCTTTAATAAACATACCGTAGTTATTTAAGATTGCATTATGTACATCTGTGTTAACCCGAAACCGAACGCTTTGAAGCTTATTAATAGCCTTAACGAATGGAGTATCAAGATATTTTATAAACTTTTTCTCTTTAGATTTATCCCAAGTTTTAATTACACTCTTACCATTAGCTTGAATAAGAGAAGTAATAGGGGCAATAGCGTCACCGCTAATACAGACAGTCCTTGTGTCCAGAGCTTCTAGCTCGCCCCATTTCTTAGTCGCATGAATAGTAACTGGCTTGCGACTTTTAAGATGTCCTACTGAAATAGTAAGATATTCACACATAACAAAGCCTTCAACAATTAAGTCTCCGACTCGTACATGGTCTCTAAAATTAACATTTGTTTCATCCCAATTCTCAACAATGTGTTTACCAATTGCCATTGAGATTTGAGTAATAGGCGCTTCACCTTCTACTTTATTACGTTTAAATGCACGTTGAATTACTTTCCGAGCTTGCCCTACCATATCAACCATAATATGATCAAGCATATCTACGCCATCAGTATCAATCATACGCATTAGTTGTAAATTACGCCGAGGCCGAACACCTGCGTCCTCACTACGTACTCGATCAATCAGATAATTTACAATATCATCCATTAGTCTTCTCGCTTCCATACGTCTACGCCCCAAGTTGGAGCTGGTGGATTATATAATACTTGTGTTGAACAAGTAATTGGATCATAGTTGGGTTTAATTGCAACTAAAATTTCGTATTTATCTTTAGGAAACATTGCATAGACTTCATCTAAGTCGTCACGGTTACACTCAATCCATGCAATGTAGTTAGGCATTTCTTCTATGCTTTTGAATTCGACTCGCATAGTCTAATCATTCCTTTCTCTTTTAGGATTTTAAAGCTATCAATGTATTTATCATCGCCTTTAGCTATTATAACTTCTTTTATTCCAGATTGCAAGATTAATTTTGTACATTCTATGCAAGGTGAAAGAGTAACATAAATGCTTGCACCCTCACCTGACATGCCTGATTTAGCTAGCTTACAGATAGCATTAGCTTCTGCATGAATAACTGTAGGCAATGTTGCGCCAGTGTGAGGGTTCTTACATTCATTAGGGAAACCAGCTGGTGTTCCATTCCAGCCCATTGAAATAATATTACCGTCTTTTACAATAATTGCGCCGACCTGTGTATCACAATCATAAGACATTTGTGCTACACGATTTGCTACATCCATATAAAAGTTATCGTACTTTACCTGCTTCGCTGTCATTTGATTTCTCCACGGCAGCAATTGCTTCAGACATAGGTCTAATTTTACCGCCACCTTTTGAGTCAGTGTTTTGGATTTTAATTGCTTTCCTTCTGATAGACTTTTTGTAATTCATTTTGGAGTTCCTCAATTTTATTTTGTCTCATAAGAGATTTACTACGATATTGATTTCTTTCTTTTGTTAAATGTTCTACAATTGCTTTAGCTAACTGTAATTCTTGTTGAAGTAAACCAATTTGATTATACAATGCTTGTTCGCCCATTACATTACCTCGAAGTCAACTTCATTTTCATTGTGGTAAGAAAGTCGGGTCGTATTGTGGTCATACTTAGCGTTTCCAGCTGGCCCTGTCCTACCTGTAAATCGGCTTTTAAGCACCGAAAACTTAATAGTGTTACGGATTGATTCGTTTTCATTTGACATGTCACGGGCAAAACCGATAATGTCAAAAGATATTTGTTTAATACTACCTGAACCTTTGATATCGTCCATTGCAGGCAGCTTGCCTTGTTCAAAAGTGGTGCCGCCTCCTTGGACTTTCCGCAGATGGCTGATAACACCCAACCAGATGTTGTGCTTCTTAGTAAGCTTAAGAAGATCAGACATAACTTTATCAATGGCTTCATTACCAGAGTAACCTTCAGCGCCCTCAGAAACTGCGATTGTAATGTGGTCAAGAATAAGATATCGACATCCCATGAGAGCCATATACTCAATCTTGTCAATAAGAGACTCATCACCAACTGAGCCTTGATGATCCAATAACACAAGCTTTTCTGAACCAAATACTTCACGACTAGCTGCCTCCTGCTGCTCTAATGGTACTTCATTTTCTTGTAGATTAGTTTTCAACTGCATCTGAATAAACTTTTCAGCAGTATCACCAACCGATTCTTCAAGTGAAATCATACCTACACGATCTTCTGTTTTGCTAAGAACATCAAGTACAATTTCTTTAATAACAGTAGATTTACCACTGCCTGTACCTGAAGTAAACAAAGTGATCTCACCGAAACGCATACCTTTAGTCTTTTCATTAATACCACGAAGACAATCAGGATATGCTACAGACTCAGTAGAACGCCTTGCAAGATACTGCTCCCACACTGGCTCATGCCCTACAATAATACCTGCAGGACTATAAGGCTGTGCATTCCAGATAGCTTCATAGATACCTTTCATACCTTTAGCAGTGTATACTTCGCAAGGATCATTTTCAGCTACATTAACAACTTTGATTTTATCAATGCCAATAATATTAGCTGCTTCTTTTACTGCTTTCTTGCCAGCATCGTCCTGATCAAAGAATAATACTACTTCTTCAAACGAGCGAATCCAAGTGCGTGATTTAAGAAGGCTTTTAAGGTTGCTTGAAGACGCAACAGATATAACCGGGTAAATCTTTTTATATTTGTCCATTGACGCTTGCGCCACCGCCATTGCGTCAAACTCGCCTTCAGTGACAACGAGTCTTTTCCCTCCAGCATTAAAGCTTTGAATACCATATGGCTCGACATCTTTAAACTCTCCTACGGTACTAAACTGTTTAGGTAAAGTCCGTGTTTTATAAGATGTAATTACATTATCTTTAGTATAAGGGTAATGATATGCAGTAATATTACGATCACTATCATACGATACCCGAACACCATAGTGTTCTGCTACATCTTTTGTTATACCACGCTCACGACAACCGCGAGCATCACCAGTATTTGCAAAGAATACATCAATATCCCATGCAGTTTTTGTAGTATCTAGAGGCATATCCTCTTCCTTTCCTTCTTCTACATTACGCTCATAATGATTACACACAAAACAATAGCCATGTCCGTCATCATATACGGCAAAGCCATCACTAGACGGACAAGCAGGGCATTTAGTTTTGCCAATTTCTTTACTCTCCGTATATTCTGTTTTCTTTGGCATGACGAGCTTCCTTTCGTTTCTGTCGTGCTTTTTGTGAATTGTTAACTCGTTGTGCTTTTTGTTGCTTATTATTAAATAACTCTAACACATCTTCATCCCATTCATCTTCATGAACTTCATTTTGTTTTGAAGGGATTACGCTGTGCTTTCGAATATCACTATAATAAGGATTACGAGTACGCTTCGGCGATTTCAATTTGCCTCTCCATGTTTTTCATAACAGGTTTAAATTTAATTTCATGAACCCATTTATTATACCAATTATCAGTACACAATGCGTGTGTTTTAAGTATCATAAATGCTTCCATATAACTAAGATCTCCTTTCATTTCACAAGAAAATAAAATATTAAACTCAAAGTTTTCTTTACCTGCCTTTTCAATTTCATCGTTAAGTTCTGAGGAAGAGCTAGTATACCCCTTCCAGCTAGTGTGTAATGTCTTAATTCCGACATAACGTTTATCATTACGCTTGTCTGTAATGACATAAAGAAAACCATAATGTGACTCATCAAAGAGTTTAGGCTCAATAATAGTCCAATGATTTTCAACTTCAATATGACCACGAGGATCATCTGCAATTGTTGCTGTATTGCCTTTATAAAAGAAAACAGTCAACGGGCCTTTATAACCTTTCTTAAGCTTGTACCGCTTTTTATTACGGCGTTTACAACGAATTTCACCATGCTCTTTAGTGATAATTCCACACCAATCATGCTTATCAAACTGAGTAATGCGAATAATTTCTACATTACGCCAGCGTTCATGATTATTAAATCTTGAAGTAGTCATCATGACTCCTTAAAATATGAATGCCGTTTGCAGTCTCAAGAAGCTTAGTTTCCCAGTCTACACGACCATACTTAGCCCGATATGCGGCTAACACACGATGTTTCCGGCGCTCCATAGGAACTCCTTCAAGCATCTTTGCTGCTTTCTTTTCACCAATGCGAGGCAATCCAGGCAAATTGTCAGTAGGATCACCTTTAAGCATTTGTAACCAGTAATTAAGATCTGCAGCATCTTCATCAATCCGATAAAACTCTGAGCGTTTTGGATTGTAGTGATCACCTGCAATACAATCAAGGTCTTTATCGATATGAACAATAACATGCTCAATATCTTCTTTAGCACACTCAATTGCTTTAATACGAACCATATCATCAGCTTCCATACCATGTGCGGGTATAGCTAAGCCTTCATCAATAATCGCTTGCATAAGAGGCCTAAATAATTTAGCATCTTCAGGTGGATCTTTACGATTAGCTTTATACTGAGGGCAAAGCTTGTACCTAAAGTTATCTTTACCACCACAATAAACTACAGTTTCATCAGGCCATACAGGGCTAGTCCAATTTTTATCTAATAGTGTTTTGTAATTACGAAGTGCTTCTTTAACAGATTTTTGTTGCCAAGAAGCTTGATAGATGCAACTATCAGCGTCTACTATTGCTAACATAACGTTTCCTTTCTAGTGTACGTCTGCATAACAGTCACCAATGACACCATCGCCATCCATGCACTGTACATTAAAGTCTTTAGGCGCTTCTCTAAATGCTTCAATACAGATTTCTTTTACTCGTTCTGCATCAGAGTCTTTAGCGACCCACGCCATCTCATCATGATAGAATATAACAGGATAAGCGTCTAGTTGTTCTTTTTCAATTTGTTTCATTGCATAGCCTACAGCAGCCTTACAAGTAATAGCTTCTGCTGATTGCAATAAATAGTTAAGTGATTGGTGTGCAGAACCTACATAAACTCTGCGACCATCTAAACCGGGAATAAAGGCACTGCCAAATCCACGTTTAGTTTGATTGTAGATTTCATCTAGCTTCCCTTTAATCTTTCCCAATCCTGGAATAGCCGACTGATACTTTTGCTTGCTTGCATTACCAGCCTTGTCATCAGGTCTGCCAGTAAGTATAAGCCCAAGCTTACGCCCACCGCCTCCAAATAAATAGGCGTATAGCCAGCGTTTGGCATCACCACGACTACTACCCAAGATACTAGCATTGTATGAATGAATATCGCCACTTGTTACCTCCTCTGTGAAAGCATCATCACCAATGTAATGACACAAAGCTCTCATCTGATTACCAGCTGAGTCAGCACCGACTACTTTATATCCATCTTCACAGATAAATAGACTGCGCATTTCTTTACCCCATGCAGCATCAACACTAGGTAAGTTAGTTATTACTTCGTGTCTGGCTCTGTATGTAGGCGTACCGATAACCCACATTCTTCCATGTAGCCTATTTCCCTTAACCGCTTCAAGCCAGCCTCGCAGAATAGACTCTCTGGATCTTGTGGTGTAGTATCGATCGATGTCTTTGCCGATATCTCCCAACAACTCAAGAGACGTTGTCGTGAGCTTTGGGCTTGTTTTATGAAATTCATAGCCCACTTTCTTGTAGTTCCAATCATCTGGTTTCCACCCTATAGTATATAGATACTCTTTAACTTCATCCATATTGCTTAGCGTAACTTGAGTTTTGTAACTTCTTTGGAACTCTTGTTTAGGATCCCATTCATTTACGCTAGGTTCATGCCCAAGGTATTCAGTTAAAAGTCGTTTAGTAACCGCAGTAAAGTCGCCTTTCTTAGTATACTTAGCTGTTTTAGGTTCTTTGTCTACCCAAATAGTCATCTCAGGTAGTTTAGGATGAACACGAGATTCAATCTCATTAAGTTCTTTAAGCATACTATTTTGCAATAGCTTAGCTGCATCAATATCGAACAGCCAACCATTCATTCTAACTTTAGTTTCAAAGATTGCAGCATCATGTTCTGCACGTAAGCCCTTGGAAATCAAAGGCTTTTTAGCTACTTGATCTTTAAACTCTTGCATTAGTAGCTCGTAAACTCTAGTATTGAGTTCAACATCTCTTACACAATACTCTAACATTTCTTCTGAAAACTCTGACCAGTTATCAAAGTCAAATTTACTGTATTCAAGATGCTCACCCCAGCCACCCAAGCCATGCTTGTGAGGTCGTTTATATTTAAGCACTTGGCTCATGATCCAAGTATCATAAAGCTTCTTATCAAAGAAGTGTACATCATACAAGTTAGCGATTATAGCTAAGTCATAGCCAATAATATTATGTCCTATAAGGGCGTCTGCATTTCTTAAGAAGCTAAGACCAGACGAAATATCATCTGGTCTCCATTTATATATTTTCTTAGTATCAACGTCTTGAGCTACGATACACCAAATGCGTGTAGCATCGATGCCATCAGTCTCAATATCAAATACTAGTTTCATCTTCGTCCTTTCTTTCGCATGTCGGGCATACGAATTTTTCTTTAGGATCGTATAGAACGTCCATCATATGTTCCTTTCCACAGTCAAAACAAGCCTGAATCTGACGTGATTTGCCTAAAAAGGTCGGGATTGTGTCTTTTGCACCACTCTCTGCTTTCGTCACTAATTTCTCCGTCTTTAACGTGTTTGTAGGAGAGATATTGTGTTGCGAGGTGGGTACAGAGTTCTGCCTTGCAAGGATCCCATCCGTGTTGGTTGCAGGGTCTTCCGAGGCTATCTTTTTTAGTACATCGATTAATGTGTTTAGTATCACTCAAAAAGTTCTCCTTGCATTTCATCATAATCCATTGGAATGATTATGTATTTTTGTTTTGATTCATCAGCGTATCGTTCTTGAACAAAACGAAAAGCCTCTGGCTCAGACTGAAAGTCCTCAGTCCAAACCAGAGTAAACACGCCATATCTAATACCCATCTTTTTAGATGTCACCGTTCTCCTCAATCTTTTGATCCTCATAAGGCGCAACTGTTCGCCGATAGAATTCCATTTGAGCGCCAGCTAGTGCGCCCATTACGTCATTCATAGTTTGATAATTATAAGGTGCCATATGTTTAATTGCAGCAGCAATTACATATTGTAAATCACCAGCAGTCATATCAATTCCGACATCTTCTAGTGCGCTTTCGACCCACATAAGCTTTTTACGCCGTTCTTGGTCAATATAAGGCATTTTTATTTTCCTTTTTCGATTGAATGTTGCCTGTGCTTTCGTGGTGCGGTTATGCATATCCCACATTTTGATAGGCATTAGTTTGTAGATACGATTTCAGTAGAAGTAGAGTTATCGCTAGCATCTTTTGCTAGATTCCCTACTTCACTAGCAGCCCCAAGCGCAAGAACGCTAAGCACCACTGCTTTAAAATACCATACAAGCATTTTATTCTCCTTCATAATAGTATGTGACTGCTTCTAAGCAATCATCAAGGTTAAAATATTTTTCAGTGTAGATACTCTCATAGAATGGATGTATCATATCGTCCTCATTTGCCCACAGTATAATAATTTTATTTTTAATGTGAGCAAACATAAGTTCCATTGCAGTACCAGTACCTCTTCCACTGCTTCTTCTAACGTCAGCTATTATAACAGTACTGTTTGCGATATCTTGCATATCCATTTTAAAAATGCGTCTGCAAGTTGATTGCGATGAATTATCTCTTTCAGCAAGAGTTTTTAATTCATCATGAAAAGACACCCTGCGTGTAGGTGAGAGTGTCTTAATCCCTAGTTGTATTAGTCTGTTCTCGCTGTAATTCCTCCACCCAGTCATAGACAGTTTCGTGCAGTCCTCCATTGGACCTGCTAGATAAACGTAATTCTTCACGAGATTTCCTTTCTTCTTCAATAATATAAGACTTAAGGTCTTCCATAATTTTTACAAGCCTTACATAATGATCACTGCCCTCTTTACCTCGAACAGTTTGTTCTGACCAATAGTCAATGGCTTTTGTCAGGTTTATTATCGTTTGCGCTAAACTCTCTCTTAAGGTCATTCATTGCCTCTTTCATTGACTCAATTAACTCAGCAGCTACACCAATACTTTGGTCATCATATACTTTAAACAAGTCCTCTTCCATACTTGTATAACAAAGATCTGAAAACTGTATTAGTGCTAGACCATACTCTGCAGCAGATAGCTCATGGTATAGGTCTTCGCCACCAATCTCTTCCCACACAACAAGAATGCCTAGCTCAAGCATTTGTTGTGCAGTCATGTTGTCTTCCAATGACACCGAAATGTCTACAGGACGAGTGAAGTTGATTACATCTCCCATACTAGAAATCTTCGCTAGAAGACTCTGAAGTTGGTGCATCGACTACATCAAAGTCTACACCTGTATTTGGCTCATACTTTTCAAGTTCAATTATTTGTACCGCAGTAAGCACGTTTGAAACACCTTTACGTCCACTGAAGTTATAAGGCGCTTGGAAGATCTTAACGTTACCAATACTGCCATTACCTACTAGTTTTTCTAGTGGTTGTTTGTTTCCGTCTAAAACGTCAGGTGGTGTGTTCTTTTCTCGCTCATGTTCAGGAACTTTATCTTGATTTGCTTTGTATAAGTTCCTGTTAACATTACATTTCCAATATGAACCGTCAGAATCTTCTTCCTTCTTCATTGTTAGATGCATATCAGTCATTTCTTTTGCTTTGTCTTCATCACGAGTACGTAGCTGTGTTTCCCAACGTTCTGTTCCAAAAGGCTTTACCGTCTTGTCAAGCTTAGCCCAATGAAATTCAACGTCACGAATTATAATTGTGCGTGGTTCTGTAATCATCTATATTCTCCTCTAATTCTACTATATCTGCTCTGCAGTTTTCAACACCTTTTCTGTTGATAAACTCTTGTGTTGCTATTTTAATTGCTTCAGCTTTGTCGATGGCGGTGACGAACACTGTGTCCGTCACCCAACCCTCTAGCTTGATTTCATACTGTCTCATCTACTAGTCCTGCTATTTCATCTAGTGTTCCGTGAAGTTTAATTTCATCCATACCGTTGCTTAGCATGAGATAACAGAGATACCAGTAGACTTTACCTAGCTCTTGGTTCTTAGCATCTTTCTTGCCATAACGCATAAGGTATTTGTAGATTTGCCCCATTAAGTGAGCTTCGTCACCTTCAAGACCATCTAGCATATACTTCATCATCTGCATATACTGCAACCCTGGAACTACATCTTTGTAATGTTTAGGGCTTACTGCTTTCCATTCTTCTGACATGATAGTCCTTTCTTTCATGTATTGTTCGTGTCTCATCCATAGTACCAAATAGCTACAATGATATGAACCCAGCCAATAGTTGCGATTGCTTTGTCAAGATCTAGTTTCATCTTTTAAACTTCCTTCCTCTGAAGAATACAATTAGGTTTACTACGGTGTTGATTGTGATGGCAATGAGAATCCACCATTGCCACCACAGAAGATTATTAGTGCATTCAATCATGCAGCAAGACGCAAGATGCGACTCTTATGCTTTTCAAAGTTCTTAGCGGACTTATCATAAACAATAGTGTCGTTTGTCATGCCGTCTGAGTCATCAACAAACAATACGACTACATCACGCTGACGGTTATACAACCATGTTGCTGACTTAGTTGAGTAGATATGCAGATCAGCGGTGTTATTAGTCTGCACGTATGACTTGAAGTGATTGTTGTACTGCTTACGCATCTTCTGTAACCTTTCTAGTTAGTTCTACTGTTGAATAGGTCTCTATCCAGACCTTTGCGCCACAGGATAGTGGCTTGTCAGGGCTGTAAACTACTTTACTTGGCCCCGGTATACGCACCTCATGTGCATATTCGTTTCCAATGCTAGTCTTTACGCTAATGACAGGATCATTAGTACCGTTTTTAGCATTGGCTCTAATTACGTGTTGATTGATGTGAATTCTTTTCAGCATTTTGCTGATCCTTTCTATAAGTTGGTAGGCGCAACCGGACTCGAACCGATACGCTCTATGGCAACAGATTTTAAGTCTGTAGTGTCTACCTATTCCACCATGCGCCCAAGCTTATACCGTTTGTATTCGTCCCATGTAGCTCCGTGCATAGTGACTGTTACGTCTCCGTATGCATTTACTGCATAGCTGTTACCGTGGTCCCACATGTTACCAAGATAGTTGTTGATGGTATCATAAGCGTCCTCTAGGGACTCAAAGCTATGTTCTTCTTCGATACCATCTATTGACTTGATGTACAGATCAATACTCATCGCTGTATCTCTCTCCGAAGTCCTCCCACTCTTGCTCCCAAGAAGGTTGTCCATCATCGTAGCCATCATCTTCTTCTCTGAGTATTTCTTCAGTGTCCTTGATGATTAGCTGCATAAGGTCATTGTCAGGCCATATGTCTAATAGCTTACGTTCATTGAGAACAATCAGTGTTGCTCTGACTGCATGGTCTGTTTCATACATGCCCACGTCTACTCTCCTCTACTGAGCTTTCAACTACACCGTTGTACTTTAATGACTGTAGTACGTCTTCAGGACAGTCATTAATAAGGTAGCTTACTCGCTCCCAATCGTCTATTTGATAGGCATTCTCGATTTCTTTTTCATAATAAGCATACATGCTTGGGGTTCTCTTGTTCATGACTGTACTGTCCTCAGTTCAATGTGAATGGTTTCTTCGAAGCCGTTTAGATCAGCATAGTTGTTGTTCTTG
>Ga0208767_1000668_pt1 | contig 28339 bp, 29 predicted proteins | sample VirMetDEL_Mar_21_FD_184514 | JGI IMG/M metagenome (GOLD analysis project Ga0208767, IMG submission 184514) | Aqueous microbial communities from the Delaware River and Bay under freshwater to marine salinity gradient to study organic matter... | ecosystem: Environmental > Aquatic > Marine >... | reverse complement strand
ACTGAGAACTGGTGATGACTTGGATAGTGAGGACACATGAAAAAAAGAGACCCAAAAAAAGGCACAGGTAAAAAACCAAAAGGTAGTGGTCGTAGATTATATACTGACGAAAATCCAAAGGATACAGTTGGGATAAAGTTTGCAACCCCAACAGACGCAAGAAAGACTGTCGCTAAAGTTAAAAAGATAAATAAGCCATATGCTCGTAAAATACAAATACTTACAGTTGGTGAGCAACGTGCTAAGGTCATGGGTAAAACAGAGGTCGCCTCTATATTTAAAAAGGGCAAAGAGTCTTTGAAGAAAGCTAGAGGCAAAAATGCCTAGAGGTTATAAAGGCTCTATATTCTCAGAAGAACAAATCAATGTTTTTATAGAAAGAACAATGCAACATCAAAAAGATAACCCAGAGGCTACCAGAGCAGGTCTAGCAAGGTACGCAGGGTGCGACATATCAGTCTTGAAAAGATTAGAAAAAGAGGGCAAACTTACTTTACCAAAACCTTTGACTCGTAAACAAATAAAAAAACGAACTATTAATTGGGGTAAATTATTAGGAAGATAAAATGGTAGATGAAGTAGATAGAGCTAATGAACAAATAGAAAAAGGTATAGAAGATACATTAAAAAATATTAATACTACTATACCAAAAAATGTTACAGGTAGATGTTTGTCTTGTGGTTTAGATGTTGAAGATGAGAGAAGATGGTGTAACGCAGATTGCAGAGATAACTATGAAAAAAACCAAAGATAAAAACGTATGTCATAAGTGTGGAGATAAAGGAAAATTTCTTGATAGAGGCACTTGGTGGTGTGCATGGAAAAACAGGGAAGGTGTATTTAACGTAGTTGGAAGATGTAAAAACGAAAAACGGGAGAGAAATTATGGAAAAAGTTTATCAAGTACATATTGACATAAGTTTGGAAAAAGACCCAATGATGGTAAAAGCAAAAAACTTAACAGGGGCTTTACAAGAAACAAAAAAAGAGTTAAATAAAATAATTGATAGTATGCTCATAGGAGAAATGCCGAAGTGTCAGAGAAAAATAGATACCGATAGGGGGTTGTATTATTATGAAGTTGAAGAAGAGAAAAATAATGACCAAGGTGGGTCATACCACAAAACTTCACTTAGAATATACGACTGTTTAGATTATTCATATGTGGATGGTAAAAAATGGAATCATAGTTACTCAGGTTATGATTTGTTATGTTGGGATAAAAAAGAACTAGAACACCTTGTAACTCATGGTCTTTGCTGGTGTTGTGACCGCATACTTCCGAAGAAAGATATAGAAGATAATAACTTAGAAGATATATGTAAAGAAAAAGGTTTAAATTACGAGTATGTTGAAGATATAATTAGCGTTTGTAACAAGTGTGTTGAGGATGAAGAATATATGAATGAGTACAACAGAACTAAAGAAATAATGGAAGGCAAATGAAAATCGTAACGATTGATTTTGAAACATTTTATGATGTTGGGTATGGTCTTAACAAACTCACCACAGAAGAATATATAAAAGACTCACGTTTTCAGGTCATAGGTGTTGGCATTAAAATTAATAATGGCGAAACTAAATGGCACACAGGTACACACAAACAAATCCAAAAAACTCTAGACACTATTGACTGGGCACGTGCAGCATTAGTGTGTCATAACATGATGTTTGACGGAGCAATCTTATCTTTTATCTTTAACATTACCCCTAAAGTTTACTTTGATACCTTATGTATGGCTCGTGCTTATCATGGTACTAATGCTGGTGGTTCTTTGAAAGCACTTGCAGAACGCTATCAGTTAGGACAGAAAGGTACAGAAGTATTAGACGCAAAAGGCAAACGCTTAGAAGATTTTGATAGTGAGGACTTACATCGTTATGGTCTTTACTGTATTAATGACGTAGAGTTAACTTATAAACTCTTTAATATTTTAAAGAAAGACTATCCCCCTGGAGAGTTAAAACTTATTGATTTAACCATAAGAATGTTTACACAGCCACAGTTACAAGTAGATGACGCTTTGTTAATAGATAGACTAGAAGAAGTTAAACAAGAGAAAGAGGACTTACTGTCTGGTCTGAAAGCAAAACTTAAATGCGAAGATGAGGAAAGTGTACGCAAAAAGTTAGCAAGTAATAAACAGTTTGCTGAACTACTTGAAGAACTCAAAGTGGTCGTACCTATGAAAGAAAGTCCTACCACAGGCAAACCAACATTCGCTTTAGCAAAAACTGATGAGGGTTTTATTGCTCTACAAAACCACGAAGACCCTTTCATACAAGACCTATGTGCAGTACGTCTAGGAACAAAGTCAACGATTGAGGAGTCTAGAATAGAACGCTTTATAGGCATAGGTGCAAGAAACAAAGGCAAACTTCCCATACCCTTAAAGTATTATGGTGCACACACAGGTAGGTGGAGTGGCTCAGATAAAGTTAACTTTCAAAACTTACCGTCAAGAGACGCTAAAAAGAAAGCATTGAAACAAGCCATAGTGCCGCCTGAGGGTTATGTTTGTATGAACATAGATTCTTCACAGATAGAGGCAAGATTATTGGTTTGGTTGGCAGGTCAAGAAGATGTTACTGAGTGGTACAGAGAGGGCAGAGATGTGTACTGTGAGTTTGCTAGTAAAGTATATAACAAGAAGATTACTAAGAAAGAAAAAACAGAACGAGCCGTAGGTAAGACATGCATTCTTGGTTTAGGTTATGGCACAGGTGCTATGAAACTACAGAATGTTTTAAAGCTAGGTGCAGGTGTTGACTTTGATGAGTCAGAATGTAAAAGGTTAGTGAGAGTTTATAGAGAAGTAAACGATAAAGTAATTGAGCTATGGCAAGAGTGTGATAACGCATTAGCAGACATAGCGTCATGGCCTGAAGGCAAAGAACCGTACTACATTGGTAAGGGTGAGTGTGTAATGATTACACCAGAGGGAATAAAGCTACCGAATGGTTTATATATTTATTATCCAGATTTAGAATGGGATACTTCCGAAGTTAGAAGTAGACACACTTACAAAAGAAGACATGGCAGAGTAGGTATATGGGGTGGTAGTGTAGTTGAAAACATAGTACAAGCGTTAGCTAGAATAGTTATCGGAGAACAAATGGTAAACATAAGTCATAAGTATAGACCTGCGTTAACAGTACATGACGCTATTGTTTGTATCGCTGCGGATAACGATAAAGATGACGCTTTAAATTATATCATGGCAGAAATGTCTAAACCGCCAGGTTGGGCAAAGGATTGTCCGATAGCGTGTGAGGGTGGATACGCAAACAATTATGGGGACTGTTAAGTTGCAAACAATATAAATTTATGGGAACATCAGATAATTATAAAAAGAAAGGGAACAATATGTCGGAGTTTACATGGAGTTATTCATCTTTAAAACAATATCAAAACTGTCCTAAACAATATTACGAAATCCGTGTTGCAAAAAATTATACTGTAAAAGAAAACCAAGCTATGCTTTATGGTAAGGAAGTTCATACAGCCTTAGAAGAGTATGTGCGAGACGGCAAACCACTAGCTAAGAATTATTTAAGATTTAAACCTGTAGTTGATTCTTTAATTAATATAAAAGGCGAGAAACTTTGTGAGTATGAAATGGCACTTAACTACAACAGAGAGCCTTGCGACTTTCACGACAAGAATAGATGGGTTAGAGGTATTGCTGATTTAGTTATTGTTGATGATGACCAAGCATATATTATTGACTACAAGACAGGTAGTAACAAATACCCTGACCCTAAACAGTTAAAGCTTATGGCTATTATGTTGTTCACACAAATGCCAGATATAGTAAAAATTAAAGCAGGACTACTGTTTGTTATGAAGAACAGTTTCTTGAATGAAGAATATCACAGAAGCGATATGGACAAATTATGGAAGTCATTTGAAAGACCTTTAGAAAGGCTAGAGGCAAGTTATGACTATGACCAATGGATACCTAACCCTACACCGTTATGTGGCTGGTGTTCTGTGGATACTTGTGAATTTAATAGACCCAAGACATCACCATTTTAGTATGGTAAAATTTGCATTATGGCATATGTAAACAAACCCAGACCTTATAAAAAGGAATGGCAACAAGAAAAGAAAAGAAACGAAAAGAAAGCTAGAGCTACTCGTGCAAGAGCCCGTAGAAAAATGGACGCTACTTCTCCAGATAGAAACGGTAATGGTAAGGCAGATAAAAGAGAGGGTAAAGATATAGCTCATAAAAAAGCTTTATCAAAAGGTGGTAAAAATTCTGATGGTGTAACAGTACAATCTAAATCTAAAAATCGTTCTTTTAAAAGAAACTCAAGTCGTAAACTAGTGTCAGAAATAAGTAAAAGAGAAAGAAAAAAATCTGTAAAAAGAAAAACAAAAAAAGTTAAAAGAAGAACTTGACCTATATAAAATTGTAGTGTTATAGTGATTGTCTAGTTAAGTAATAATACACAGTTAATAATATAGTAGAGAAGTTATGGAGTTAATCGGAGAGAAAGCTATTAAGCTTGCGTTGCCTGAGCATTTAGGTAAGTTAGTTACAGAGCATATCACACAAAGCAAAATTATAAATACAGAAGAACAAGTTTCAGATGTATTAGTTTATTGGGGTTTAGATGAAATGACTAGACTAAATAAACTTATGCGACTAAAAGCTAATCTTCCGTCTCCTATGAGAAGAGATTATTCATATCCAGGAGTATACAAACCTTTTGCTCACCAAGCAGCTACTGCTGAATTTTTAAGTATAAACGATAGAGCATTTTGTTTTAACGAAGCAGGTACAGGTAAAACTTCGTCTGCTCTTTGGGCGGCTGATTATCTTATGAAGCAAGGTAAGATAAAGAAAGTATTAATAATATGTCCTTTATCTATTATGTATTCTGCGTGGCAAGGTGATGTATTTAATACCTGTATGCACAGAAGCTCAGTTGTTTGTTATGGTACAGCTCATAAAAGAAAACTAATTATTCAAGGGGACTATGATTTTACTATCATAAACTATGATGGCGTTAATATTATTAAAGATGAAATTAAAAAAGAGAATTTTGATTTAATTATAGTTGATGAATGTAATGCATATAAAACCCACACTACAGTAAGGTGGAAAACACTTAACAAAATATTAAATGATAATACTAAAGTGTGGATGATGACAGGGACACCTGCGTGTCAATCACCTGTAGATGCTTTTGGTCTTGGTAAACTAATATGTCCTGATAGATTACCTAGACTGTCAGCCGCATGGAGAGAAAAAGTTATGTATCAAATCTCTCGTTTTAAATGGCTACCTAAACCTGACTCAAAAGATTCAGTATTTGCAGCTTTGCAACCATCTATAAGATTTGCAAAAGACCAATGTTTAGATTTACCAGAGGTTACTTATCAAACTAGAGTTGTGCCTTTGACTAAACAAGTAGAAAAGTATTATAAGCAATTAAAAACACAGATGTTAATTACAACCGATACTGAATCTGTTAGTGCAGTGAACGCAGCTGCGGGCCTGCAAAAGCTGTTACAAATTTCTGGTGGTGCAGTTTATACAGACGAGCACCAAACAATTAAGTTTGATGTTAAGCCTAGACTAAATGCTTTAATGGAAGTTCTAGGAGATACTGACCATAAGATTCTTTTGTTTGTCCCATACAAACATACTATAAATTTCTTAGCAGAGTATTTAACAGAGAAAAAAATTACTAATGATGTTATTAATGGAGCTGTTACCGCAAGTGCTAGAAGAGACATCATAAGCAAGTTTCAAACTCAGGACGAGCCTAGAGTTTTAGTAATACAACCACAGTCAGCTTCTCATGGAGTTACGTTGACCGCAGCAGACACAGTAGTGTTTTGGTCTCCTGTAATGTCAGTAGAAGTTTACTTACAATGTATTGCTAGGATAGATAGAGTAGGGCAAAAGAACAAGATGACAGTCGTTCACCTACAAGGTTCTGATGTTGAAAAAAGGATGTATGCCATGCTACAAGGTAAAGTAGACCAGCATACTAAATTAGTTGATTTATATAGGGAGGAATTAGACCTATGAGTGATGAAGTAAGTGAAGTTCTAGATAAGTCTGTTGGACACGAGAAGATTCCGTTAGATGAAGTGGTAAACACTTATATAACGATTCGAAACGAAAAAGAAAGACGTGCTAGAGAGTTTCAGAAGAAAGACCAAGAGTTAAAGAGTGACCTTGAGCAATTAGAGCAAGTCATGCTTAACTCCTGTAATGAAGTAAATGCAGATAGCATTAAAACTTCAAGGGGTACGATTATTAAATCTCTTAAAGAGAACTATGTATGTTCTGACTGGAGTAATTTTAAGGACTTTATTTTAGATAATGAAGCACCAGAATTATTACAACAGCGTATACATCAAGCAAACTTTAAAGAGTTTTTGTCTAGTCGTACAGAAGAAGGACTACCTCCAGGAATTAGTTCCATGAGGGCGTTCAGTATAGTAGTTCGTAAACCAAGTAAATAAAAGGAGTATATATTATGGCGAAAGCAACCATAACCACACCGCAAGGTGTAGCTCTATATCCATGGTTAAATAAACCAGATACAGAGTACAACAAAGATGGGGAGTACAAAGTTAATCTTGTACTTGCTAAAGAAAAGGCACAGCCTATTATTGATACCATCAATGAAGTTTTTTCAGAAAATCTAAAAGACGAAATGAAAAAGCAAAAGAAGAAAACCCTCAAGACAGCTAACCCACCTTATGCAGATGAGTTAGACGATGACGGTAAACCAACAGGGAATGTTATCTTTAAGTTTAAATCAAAAGCAGCTTACAAACCTGCAATCTTTGATGCAAACGGAGAGACTTTGATTGATGCTCAAATATGGGGTGGCTCTGAAATAAGAGTAAACGCAGCACTATATCCATACTTTGTTTCTAGTATAGGAGCAGGGGTATCTTTAAAACTAAGAGCAGTACAAGTTATTGCCCTTGTTGAAGGTTCGGAAGGTGCAGGTCGTTTTGGTTTTGAAAAGACCACAGGCTATGTTCAGAAAGAAAAAGATGAAGGGGCAGAGGTTTTTAATGAGCCTAAAGCAGTACCTGATATCAAAGTAGCTGAACCAGTAGCTGAACCAGAAGTTGTTAAAAGCAAACCTGAAGACGATGGCAGTACTGATATTGCTGATATCGTAGACAAGTGGGGAGCTAAAGATTAACAAGTGGATAAACTTAAGGGCATATTAGAGAGAAACCCTAACATTGGTTTAGATGAAGATACTATAGCAGTTGCTAATAGTAGCTTCTCTAACCAGACAAAACGCATATCCTTACGAGGTGGTGTGTTTAGGAAAATAGTTGGGGGCAAGGAAGTCAGTACAGCCGACTCTGCTGTAATGAGTATAATAATTATCAAGATGGCACACAATCCATCAAGAGTATATTATAAAGATTCTTATGAAGAAGGAAAAAGAGTAAGCCCTGTATGTTGGTCAAACGACTCTAAGAAACCAGATGTAGAAGTGAGGAAACCCCAAGCCAAGTCTTGTCATACTTGTCCTAACAGTGTGCGAGGCTCTGGTTCTGGCGGTGTTGGAACTTCTTGTAGATTATCATGGAGAGTAGCTATTGTTTTAGCTAACGACCCAGAAGGAGATATTCTAGAATTAGTCCTCCCTTCTAACTCTTGTTTTGGTAAAGAGGAGCAAAGTAAATGGCCATTCAAAACATACATTCAAATGTTAGCCGATAATAACGTAAGTGCAGGTAGAATTGTTACTAAGATGCAGTTTGACCCTAACTCAGCTAAACCCAGAGCATTGTTTTCGCCTGTAGAGGCAGCAGAAGATTGGGTATTAGAGGTTGTAAAAGACCAAGCAGAAAATCAAGCGGCTCATAATGCTATCAAACTAACTGTATATCAAGTTGATGACAAAGAGGATAGAGAGCCTGTTAAATTTGAAGCATTTGAGGCTTCAGATAAAGAACAAGTAAAAGTAAAGACAGCTAAAGAAGCTGATAATGTTAACAAGATAATGGATAAATGGAGGGAATAATGCCAAGACCTTATAGTAATGGATTTGTTTTAGGATTAGATAAAGCTGATGACTCTAAGATAGGAGTGCAATTAGCTAAGGTATGTTTAAAATCAAACTTACCAATTAAATATGTAGCAGATGGACTTGATGTATCTCGTATGACCTTACACACATGGTTTCGAGGTGGAATACTTAGACAACACAACAAGGAAAAAGTTGAAAAGTTTATAGAACTTGCAGAACAAGGACTAGCAGACGGTACATTACCTGCTACTAATCTAGATACTGCTAGAATGTTTATAGACTCTGACATTAGACCTGTGTTATGAGTGTAGAATTTTACAGTAAAGTATTACCTGATGAAGGTACTTACTGTGTAGCTGTGTTACCTGCAGGTGAGGGACAGCGTATGCGACATATCTTTGTGGATTCTATTGACGAGCTTGTTGATAGAGTTGAAGAAAGAAAGCATGATAGTCATGTGTTTATTGGTATGGCTAATTTTGATGGACACAGTAGAAAGAAAGCTAAGTCTTTAAGGTCTTTCTTTGTAGACTTAGATGTAGGAGACACTAAAGAGTTTAGCACCCAGGAAGAAGCTGTTAACGCCTTAGGAGAATTTATACAGTCACAGAAGCTACCACCCCCTGTAGTCGTAGATAGTGGGAATGGTATACATGCATATTGGATGTTAGATACTGCAGTTCCTGTAGAAGAGTGGAAACTATATGCTGATAAATTTAAACAATTATGTATTGACAATGGGCTACAAATAGACCCTGCTGTTACTGCAGATAAAGCTAGGATACTTAGATGTCCTAGTACATTTAACTTTAAATCCAACCCACCAACACCAACAAAAATAATAAGTGGGGATATTAAGGTATATAAGTTTGATATGTTTAAAGAGTTTTTAGGCACAATTACTAAGTCGTTTGAGGATATATTAAAAAGCAAACAAATGACTGACATAACTAAGCAAATGAATGGACTAAGTAATTATGCTTCAAAGTTTGACACGATTGCTACCAAAAGTTTAGATGAGGCATCTGATGAGGGGTGTTTACAAATAAGACATATTATTAGAAACAGAGCATCACTATCTGAACCTTTGTGGTATGCAGGATTATCTATTGCCCAACATTGTGTAGATAGAGACAGAGCCATACATGCATTATCTGAAGACTATCCAGGTTATAGTAGAGAAGGCACAGAGAGAAAAGCAACACAAACACAAGATAAGCCACAGTCTTGTACAGTATTTAATAATTTAAATCCTGATATCTGTCCAAGCTGTCCTCACTTTGGTAAAATAACTAACCCTTTAATATTAGGTAAAGTATTTGTACCTTCACCTACTACTATGAATCCTGTTAAGACTGAGGTAAAAACATTACCTAATGGTAAACCTTTGGTTATTACTACTTTACAAGGACTGCCTTCAGAAATAGAAAGAGAGGGATTTTATAGAGGGCAAGAAGGTGGTATATATTTTAAACCAAAGCCAGTATTTGATGAGAATGGAGAAGAAGTAGAGCAGAAGACACAGCTAGTGTCTACCTATGATTTTTATTCTTTGAAGAGAGTCATTAGTGCACATGATGGTAATTGTATGCTAATGAAAGTAGACCCTCCTCACGATGAACCTGAAGAGTTCTATGTACCATTTAGTGCAATCTATGATGGTAATGAATTGAGGAAGTTAGTATCTAGCCATGGGGTATTATTTAACCCTAAAAACAACCAATGGAAACTTATTATGGATTATTTAGTTGCATGGGGTTCTTATCTACAAGCTGATAAGGCAGCCTCAAGAATGAGAACTCAGATGGGTTGGACTCCCAAAGAAGACGCTTTTGTTATTGGCGATGTAGAAATCAAACGTAATGGCAAAGAGGTTAGTAGTCCTACGTCTGCTCTTTGTCGTAATATCTCTAGACATATTGTACGAGCAGGTAGCTTTAACAAATGGAAAGAAGTAGCTAACAAGCTTAATCAAGAGGGCTTAGAAATACATGCTTTTGTAGCATTGACAGGATTGAGTTCTACTTTAATGCCTTACACTTCTACCTCTGGTGTCAGTATATCTTTGACAGGAGACACAGGTGCAGGTAAGACAGGAGCACTGTATGCTGCACTAAGTATGTGGGGACACCCTAAGGATATGTCAGTGTTAGAAACAACTGATAACGCACTTACAGGGCGGTTTTTAGGACTACATAACCTACCATTAGGGTTAGATGAGGTAGGTAATATGCATGGTCGTCTACTGTCTCAGATGGTGCATAAGATATCACAAGGTAAAGCTAAGATACGTATGCAAGCATCTATTAATGCTGAACGAGAACATGAGATGTCAGCATCATTAGTAGGTATTTTTACTACTAACCACTCTTTGATTGACAAGCTGACCATTACCAAGAAAGACCCTAACGGTGAGATAGCCAGGTTGATAGAGTTCTATCTACATAAACCTCAGCTACTTAAAGATAAACCTGCAGAAGGTCGTAAGATGTTTAATCCGCTACTGACTCATCATGGGTGGGCAGGACCTGAGTTTATTAAAGCTTTGATGGGGTATGAAAGGAGTGAGATTGATACTCGTATTGACCGTTGGGTAGCTAAGTTTAAGAAAGACTTTGGTGATGATACAGCTTTTAGATTCTATGAGAACTTAGTAGCAGTTACTATGGTAGCAGGAGAAATATGTGAGGAAGCTGATATTCTACATATAGATGTAGACCGAGTATACAGTAAGGTTGTTGGAGAGATGATAGACATAAGAGATAACGTAGTGAAGGCTAACAATGTTAACTATCTTTCTCTCATAGGAGAATTTATATCATTACACAACAACTCGATACTAGAGATTCACGATAAAAAAGTAATTATAGAACCAAGAAACTCATTATATATACGCCTAGACACAGACAAGAAGGAGCTGTGTTTAACTAAATCTGTTTTTAGGAAGTTCTTAATAGAAGAAAACAGCGTATCACCTAAGCAGTTTATGTATCAAATGCAACAGCACGGCATAGAAATTGTAGATAAAAAGAAAAAGATGGCGGCTAACTGGAAGCCAGGGCTAGACGAGTTTAATACGAATGCCTATATAATTAGCACAGACACATTACCACCAGACATTATTAAGGAGATTGACCCTGAACTTGTATGAAGAAATAGAATGGATATTTCCATTTGAGAATATGGCAGTAGGAGAAAGTTTCTTTGTGCCTACCCTTAAGACTTCGCATATGATATATGCAATAGAGTCAGGTGCTAAACGAGCAGGGGTTAGAGTCAAGACTTTTGTTACTTCTAAGGATAATCATTTAGGAGTTAGAACTTGGCGAGTAGGTTAGTCTGGAGCTTTGAAACCTGTGCCAAATACACCTTTTCGTATGTCTCTTATTTGACTTAGAAAAACTTTTTCAAATTCACTGATTCTATCAAGAGCTTCTTTCTTTTCATCAGCAGTTATCATAGTTCTAGGCATTTCTAAAAGTTTGTTTCTTTCTTTTCTAAGCACACTTAAATTTTGTTGTATTCCTTGAACTAATGGGTCTGTTGTTATTTCTTTGAAATTTTCTTTTAAATATTCTTGAGTTTTATTAGAATCAAAACCTAATTTTAATAAATCTTTATACGCTTTAACTGCTTTAGTTGTTTCACCTTTTAACTCATAATAATCCGTAGTATGTCTATTACCGTATTCTTTTGATATAAAGTTACTCATCCCTGGAATACTTGCTAAAAGGTCTCTATCTGATTTAGTAGCACGGTCGTAGTCAAATAAGTCATATTCATCAATCATACTACTTGCCATCATAGTAATTAAACCGCCTGTGTACCCAAAGTATTGACGTAAAAAGTAGTCAACTGTTATCGGGTCTGATATACCTGAACTTCTAGCTAATAATTTTGCAAACTCACTTGTTCCTGCAGTAAATTGTCTTGCTGGTGTTCTATCTTCTAGTGACTGAGGTTTAATAGGTCTTCTTGTCAATGGGTCATAGCCGTATGCTACGTTTAATATAGGTCTAATCGCTTGTGGTATAATGTTTACTGATGCTGTATCTCGTAGTCCTCTTACTAACGAGTCGTAAGTTTTTTTATTGTCTTGGTTCTCTATCATATTTTGTAATATATGCTCTGGCATAATTTTAAACATATAAGTAAATAAGTCAGGACGTAAAGTTATATGAGCACCGTTCCCAAGTAAAAATCTTCTATCTCTAATTGTAGGGTCTAGTTTTTCATACTCTTCATCATCAGTGGCTAGAGCCGAATACAGAAGTGATATTCCTGCAAGTTGCATACCAGTCATAAGAAATTGTTGTAAACCTTTAGCTCTTTCTTGTGGGGTAATACCTCGCCCTGTAATAGTTCTTCCTTGTACTGAAGCTGCTTGTAAAAATGCTCCAAAGAACGGTACAACCTGGCGTAACCCTGTAACTGCACTGCTAGCACCTGCTCTTTTAAAGTTAATTACTTCAAATGCTCTATCTACTGCTAAAGCTTGATTGTTAGTTTCTTTCATAGTTTGGTCGTAAACTGCTTGTCTAACCGCATTATCAGAAGCCATTGCAAGTCTATTTAAAAATCCTGTTACTGATAACTTTTTGTCCCCTAATTTAACAGCACTGTTTGGAGTAAGACCTGGAACTTTACCCATAGCTCTTCTAGTAGCATTGTAAAATCCAGGTAAATTTACATCTCTATCTGCAGCAGTTTCATTTTGTAAATAAGCCAGACCTCCAGTCGCTCCAAATCGTTGTAAATCTTTGTGAGTTTTACTCATGTCTAATAAAGTTAATGGAAACTGAGCCATAACTCTAAGGGGTATCATAAATGGATTACGCACACCTGATGAAAACATTGCTGATACAGAGTCTTGTGGTAACTGTGCTATAGAAAACAAAGGATATAAAACTACGTTTGTTCTTAAAAAGTTAGAAACGTTAGAGAAAAATCCTAATCCAGATAAAGCAGCTCTATCCATTCCAGTAAATGCGTGAGCATAAAATGAATCAGAAAATCCATAATTTACCACTACTTTTCTATAAGTGGTGTCTCCTGTTTTTTCATCTGTTTTAGATATTACTCTACTCATAGCAATAGTATTTGCATCAGGTTTAGTTGGATTAACTTCCATAATTTCTTTTTGTACTGCTTCTGGTAAGCTTTCAATAGCCTCTATTTTGTCTATTGCTTTTCTATTCATAATGCCTCGTTTAACAGAATCACGCATCCAGAGTTGCATGTTTTCAAACACATCTGCTACAGGCTCATAACTACCTTTTAATTTATGGTATTTACCTCGGTCTCCTAGTCTAGTATCTCTGTACTCTCTAGGTTTTTTATCAGTGTCTTCTCTAAAGAACGGTACATAAGTATCACCAGAAAACAGTTGCGTTCCTTCTTTAGTTTCTTTAGGTGCTCCTTCTACATCAACTACATTGATAAACTCGTCTGCTTGGTTAGGAGTCATTAATTCTGATTCTACTAGAAAATCTATTAAGTTATTTTTACTGTCAATCCACATATCATGCAGTTCATTAATTTCAGGGTAAGACTTACCAAAATCTATTGCTGTATCTATCTGACTTTTTGTAAGGTCTATAACTATATAATTCTCACGAAAAAATTCCTTTGCTTGGTCTTTTTTACCTTGCTTAATTAAGGCTTTTGCATCACGTTCTACTTGTGCATTTCTTTCTGCTAACTGAGCTGCTCTTTTAGCAACAAAGTTTTTATGCACCATTTTTTTAAATGTCTCAGGTTTTATGCCATATTTAACAGCTAAACTATCCATTTTCTCCATTAATTTATTAAAACTAGGAGCATCAGGATTATCTTTAACTTCAAATTGTCCTGTAACACGGTCATATATAATCTCTCCATACTTTAAAAACTGTTGAGCTATAGTTTCTGCATGAAGTGCTTGAGATACTGACAGTCTATTTAAAACCTTAGACATCTCTGGCCAACTAACTTTTAGTTTAGTTAGCGTACGTCTAATCTTATTATTGAGTGCTGCATCAAAAGAAAATATTGATGTTGCTACTCTATCACTCCAAGGTACTAACGAGGTATTAGAAGAAGGCTCTTCTTTTTTTTGTTTTTCTTTTTTTATTTCTGCTGGAGTTTTTGTTGAATTTATTAACTTATTAAGTTCGGTTTCATTAGGTGAACCAACCTCTTTTTTTACTGTTTCTGCTGGACCTTGGGCCTGCTCTTGAGCGTTCGGTCCTACAAATAACTCAGGAGCTAAAGCAATAACATCATTTAACACTCTATAGCTAGTGTCGCCTAGGCTTAACATATCTTGAATGATAGTAACAAATTTACTCCAAAGACTAGGAGATGCATTGTTTGTTCTTCTCTCTTTTACAAGACCTGCAACTTCTTGTTCACTAGCTCCTTTCCTTCTTAAATCAGCAATATAACTATTTTCCTCACGTATTTCAGCTAAAGAAGCTGTACTTGTAACCCCTGCTAAAAATTTTTGAAACGTTGGATTATTAAATGCTTCAGCAATAAACTCTTTTGCATTTGATAATTCAGTTTCAAATCTACCATCAGAAACTGCTCTTGCGTCTTCAAGAAGCTGAACAACTTTTCTCCCAAGAGGAGTTTTTCCTTGTCCATCTTTATTAATGTGTTTATTAAGTTGATTTGATGTAGCACTATGTGTTGCTTCATGTAGTATAGTCTCTATATCAGCACTATCTGATATTTCTATAGAATCTTTTTGTATATCATAAACACCATAAGCACTTGTCTGGTCTTCCATTTTAGGACTAACTTTAAATTTAGTTTTTGCTATATTTGGAGTATTCATTAGTCTATTGACTAAATCTTTTTGTGTTTTTGTAAGTGACTTATTAAACTTAGTGTTTAAATCAGTTAATACTTGACCTAAAGTTTTTCTTTTACTTAAATTTTTTATAATAGGTTTAAAGCCTTCTCTTCCTTTTTTCAAAGAAAATACTAATCTTTCTTTATCCGCAGATGTAAGTAACCTATCGTAGTTTTTTTCTCTAGCTCTTTGTGTAAATTCATTATATAGTAATTGAACTTCTTCAAATTTTCCGTCTCGTTGCAACTCTATAACTTGTAAATTAAAGTCCTCTACATCTTTTTTAGCCTCTTCTACTAAGGTTTCTCTTCGTGCTTTTTTAGTTGGTTTTTTCTTTGCTTGTTTTTTAAGTTCTGCTTTTTGTTGTTTATTAGCATCTAAAACAGCAGTTTGCTCAACTCTAGATGTAATTTTAGCACCTTGGTCTTCATAACGTATAAAGGGCTGTCCATCATACTCAACGTACTCTCCTTCTAATTCTTTTAGTTGTCTAGTATTTGAGTCTATCTGAGTAACTTTTACTTTTTTTCCTATTAGTGCAGGGTCGATTGCTCCTTCTCTTCCAATAAGTCGTCCAGGATTTGGTCCAGCAGCAGCCACTGCATCTCCGTCAGGGTCTTCAACTGTTTTGGTATCGGTCTCATTGGTTGATACAGATGTTTCAACGCTAGCTCCAGTTTCTCCTTCGGTATCAGTTCCAGTTTCTCTATTTCCTTCGGCATCATCTTGCATCTCCTCTTGTTCAAATTGGACATCTTGGTCAATTTCAGCCTGTGTAGGGTCATATATATCCTCTGTTACTACAGGTTCTTTTACTTTAGTTTCTACTGCTTTAACTTTTTTAGTGCTATAAACAGGCGACCCTTTCTTTTTAGTTTTAGCGGTGTCTATTGTAATTTCACCATCTGCTATCATTCGTTCAATTATTTTGACCGATGGGTTATATCCTATTCCAAGATTTGTTTGTAGGTCAGTTACAGCAACATTCTTTTTACCACGAACAAACTCTAAAGCTTTATCGTAATTCTTAGGTTTACGACCAGGTTTTACTTGTCCTTGATTAGTTACCTCTATTACATCAGTAGTATCTTTCTCTTCATTAGTAACAGTTTTACTAGCTTCTGGTTGTTCAACTTGTTTCTTTTTCTTTTTTAAATCTTTTCGTATCTTTTTAAGTAATTTATTAGAAGCATCTGCGTCAAAGTTTTTGAGACTTTCTTGTGCATCATTAAGAGTGTTTTCTATCAGCTCAAGATTATTAGGGTCAGAAAAGTCTATTCCTTGTTCAGTCTCTTCATTATATAAATTTTTATATGCTCTGTTACCTTTGTTTAAATTTAATCTTTTTAGTAGCTCTGGGTTAAATGTTGTACCTTCAGTTGCATCTACTGATTCAATATTTGCTTCTTTGTTTATTCTGTCAAATTCACTACCAATTATATTTTTACGAGTTTTTTCTTTGTCTTCACCTGTTTGGTCTCCCTCGCCTGTTTGGTCTCCCTCACCTGTTTGGTCTCCCTCGCCTGTTTGGTCTCCCTCACCTGTTTGGTCTCCTGTGCCTTTATCACCTTCATCAAGTTCTAATTGAGCGTCTCTTCTAGCTTTGTAACCAGCACCTCCACCAAGTGGAGCTAGTAACATAGCTGCATATGCTGATTCAACATACTCATTAATTGCTTCTTCATTAGTAAGTGGTAGTCCTGCGTAGTATCTTTCAAGCATTTGTTGAGTTGCTTCAGTAGTACCCTCGGCAACTGCTAGTTTACCCATACCTTTACCCACAGCAGCTCCAACACTTTGTTTTGCTATTTTTTCTATAGCTTCTGTACCACCTTGTTTCATTAGTTGTGGGATAGATATACCCATCGCTTTACTTAAACCAGATAAACCTAAACCTGCACGCTCTACAGCAGACTGAACTAAACCCGTGCCATAAGCACTTAATCTATCAACATCTACAGGTCTACCTGCTTTGATATCCTCTTCTGCTTTTCTTTGCATGTTACTGCCTGACATAGATAAGAAAGGCACTATTAATGAACCTAAAACTGCTGAGGCAACTTTAAGTTGTGGTGGAAGAGGAAGAGCTAAACCTCTAGAAAAACCTGTTGCAATAGCGGAGCCTAATTTACTACCACCAAAAATTGAAGCTAATACAGGCACTTGTTCTGCTATAGCAGTAGGAACTTGGGAAATTATTTCACCTGCTGCACCAAGAACTCCCTCTTGTTCAAAAGTCTTTCCGACTGCATCTAAACTTGCACCTGGACGCTCAGTGATTTTTTCTTGTCTGCGAATACCTCTTACTGCAGCTTCTTCACCGCTAGTAAATGGGGCTTCTAAAGCTGTTTCAGCACTACCAAAAAAACGTTTAGTACCACCTGATAGGGATTCAAAAAAATCACCTACACCAGCATCGGGTTCTAAAGATTTTATGCCTTGAGATTGAGCCTGTAGTTGTCTATAAGCACTAACTATTTGATTTATAGATTCTTGGTCATTATTAGCTTTAGCTTGTTTTAAGGCTTCAATTAATTCTTGTCTAGTGGCCATGAATTAGACTCCTTATTACTTTAACAACTCTTCAAATTGTTTATCTAAGTTTGTGATATTTTCTATCTCTGTCAAAGTTAATTTTTTATCTTTAAATGGTATATAAACATCTGGGCCTGCAACAATTTTACCAGGATTGCTAAATTGCTCGAAATATTTTTTATAGAAAGCATTAGTTATATCATCTAATACTTTTCGACCTTCAAGTGTGCTAAAGTAAACACCCCCTTGAAGATTTCCATAAATGTCTTTCATTTTCTTCGCTGTTGCTTTTTCAGCTTCAATAGCAATCTGACTCTGGGTTGATGCACCTGCAGCATCTGCAGCTTGTTTAGCTTTATACATCTCCACTGATAAGGCTTTATCTGAAGCTACTGAATCTTGATATGATTTCATAGCTGCTAAATTCTCAAGTCTTTGAGCACCAGATAATCTAGATTGTTCTTTAGCAAAAGCTTGTAGAGCAGGAGTTGCACCTGCAGATATATTCTCTAATGGGTTAGCAGATGTACCACCTGCAATACGAAGTCCTGCTTCAATTAAACCTAAATCAATACTTTGTTTTCTAGCGTCTTTAAAATAGTCAGGGTCCATACCATATAAAGCCTGTAGTTCTCTATACTCGTCTTTTCTTTGTTGTGGAGTCTTTCTAAAGTCTCCAAATATTTCTTCCATAGTTAAGTTATTTGTTGGGGTAATAAAACCACCACCGCCTGTACCACCGCCTGTACCACCGCCTGTACCACCGCCTGTACCATCGCCTGTACCATCGCCTGTATCATCGCCTTTTGGTTTATTTTTATTGGCATAATAATCTTCAAGTTTTTGTTTTTCACTTGCAAAACCAAGAGCCTCTTGTTCTAAATCTTCTTTTATAAGTTTTTCTGCTTCTTCATTAGATAGCCCATCTGTTTTAAAAGCTGACTCGTCAACTGGTTTAGGTCTTTTAAAATCACGTCCATATGTATCACCTACAAAAGCTGATGTACCAAAAGGAATAAAACCATCTCCTCTTACACCAGGATTAACTCCACCACCAATAGGCTTACCTGTATATTGGTCTTTGTTTGCAGCATCAAAAGGAATTGTTTTCTTCACCATTTTATTTAATTTAGGGTCATATTCCTCATACTCTATATCATCTGGTATATAATATTGGTCTAATGTAAAAGGAGTCATTCCATAACCTTCTGGTTGCACAGAGCCTCCTAAAGCATACCCTACAATCCCGCCTTCTTTCATCATAGCTGTACCACCTACAGCTGACTGTGGGTTAGCAGCTATACCACTTGCTGCCATTTGTCTTGGGTCTATTTCTGGTGTTGGTTGTGGAGCACCTACGCCTTGAGCTCCAGGCATCATTTGTTGAGGAGCCATAGCACCTAAGCCCATTTGCATTGGTTTTGCTTCTGCTACAAGTTGTTCTGCAACACTAGGTTTATCTGCTTGACTTGCTTGAAATCTTTTTTTCATTTCACTACGTCTTTGTAACTCACCTAACGCAAGATAAATAGGTACTTCACCCATAGGTTGCTCTACATATTTAACTAACGCTTCTTCTGGTAATCCTTTTAGTCTGTCTTGTAGTTGTATAATATTCATAATGTTCCTTTAGCCACCACTCATTGCTCTATATAGTCCAAGACCTGCAACTCCTGTACCTGTAATTTGACTTGCTAAACTAGGAGCTGGAGCGTATTGCACTTCAGTACCACCTAATGCACCTGCATTACCACGAAGTATGTTTGATTGAAATTCTAATAACTTTCTTCCGTAGTCTTGCTCTTCTCTGAATTGTTGATATTTTATGTTTGCAATTTCTTGGTCTAACGCTTGTTGTTCATTAGCTGTTGCAGCTTGAGCTTTTAGTCTTTCTAAATTAGCTAACTGTTGGTCTCTACCTAATGTACTTGTAGCTTGACCTGCTTGTAATGTAGTGCCTAGTCCTTGTAAACCTAAATCTCTTTGTAGTCCTGCACCAAATTGGTCGCCTGATTGTTGTAGTTGTCTTCTTTGTTGTTCAGCTTGTAAATTCTGAGTACCAACATTTATACCTGCGGCTCTATCTCTTTCAAATTGCATTTGAGCATTTTCAAAAGCTGCTTGGTCTCCTTTAGCTCTTAAATTAGCTATTAATGCATTAGTCTCAGCATTAGCTTGTCCAGCCATCAATGCTTCACGACCACCACCAAAGGTACCTTGTCCTATTGACTGCATAGCAAATTTATTTGCAGTTATATCTCCTTGTCTTCTAGCTTCTTTTATAGCTTCTTCGGTTACTGCATCAGTAAACGGACTCATATATTGGTCTCTAGTAGTAGCGTCAAACGTATCAGGAGCTTGCATAGATAAACTTTCTACTGTACCAGGGTTATAACCTAATGCTCCTGTTAAGCCTTGAGCTGCAGCAGATGTACCCATAGTAGTTACATCACCTAATGTTTGTGTGGCTGTGCCAAATTGACCAGGAGTTGTTAAACCTAATACACCTTGTTGTACTGCCTGTTGATTTGGGTTAAAACCTACAACTCTGTCGCCTGTGTAAGGTGTGTAATCTTGTACACCAGTTACATTACCTGAAGCATCTGTAGTATAAGTTTGTTTACCTGTTTGTTTTAATAGCTCTTCGTAGAAAGGTTGAGCATATTCAGGTAAGTTAGTTGTAGTTGATTTAGTAGTTCCTCCACCACTACCTCCGCCATACTCAGATAATCCTGTAGCAGGATTTATTGTGCCTGAGCCACCTACTGACTTTAATAGGTCTGCTTCGTAGTCATTAATGTGAGCTAGACGGGTATCACCCATACGTCCTTTAGACGCAAGGTCTGTGTATAGTTGTTTAATCAACCATACTTTTAATTTATTTGGTACTAACTTTAACAACATCCGTTACTCCACTGGTAATTCATAAAATACAAACCGTTTCTTATAGCCGTATTCTTTCCACATCTTTTCCCAACCTGCTCTACCATGTGACTCTATTCTAATACATTCGTTATCTCTTGCAAACTTCTGTATCTTTGGTAGACCATCAGGCACCCAACTTTTAAAGTCCTGTCCCCCTGTAAAATGCATAACTAACATCTTTACTTGAGGATACTCTACTACTTCTGTTATCAAAAACCCTACAATAACTTTAGTTTCAGTATCAAACGAGACCCATAACTGCTGGTCTTTTGATAACACATCTCTCAGTATATCTTCTGCGGTAAATCTACCGTATGTATATTTGGCACAGTTTTTTACATACTCTTCTATCTCTGGCCAAACGTCTGCGATGTGTTCTTTTGGAACAATCGTTGCTTTCTTCAAGCTGGCATTAACCTCTCTGCGTTTACTTCCTTACCCATCTTTTCAGTACCTGTTCTGGCTTTTCTAACTCTATCCATCATAGCATAAAGTTGTTCTGCACCTGCATCTGAAGAGCCATTACCTAGCCCACTAACTACATCTGCAGGAATTACAAATTCGTTTTCTGATAGCATGACATCTTGCTCACCTCCAAGACTAGCTGGTATTTCATCAGATACTCCATCTCCCATACCTGTCTCTAAGTAACCACCTTGATTATAGTAAAATTCTTGTGGTGCAAAGTTATCGTTCATTCTCATTATCTCATCTTTTTCTGGACCTTCTGGCATGTTTTTAATTGCCTGTCTCTCAGCTTCAAATCTTTCCATCAAAGCATTGAAGTAGTCACGACTCTCTTTTTCTGTACCTACATTAGGGTCAATTCTTCTCATAACCCTTGCTCTCTCATTTTCAACAACTTGAGGGTCTCTCATTATTCTAGCTCTTTCGTTTTCTAATGCTTGTAAACCCTCATCATACACAACATCTCTGCTTGGCTCACGCATTTCTCTTTGCATCATAAACATTCTAAATCTTTCAGGGTCCATAGTAGTTGAATCACTAAATTCGTAAGGTAAGTAGCCACCTTGTGCAAAAAGTCTAACTCCTGAATCTCTTGCTAATGCATTCTTAATACCTGTGGTCATATTTAAATTTAATCTACGATTAGGGTCGTACTTAGCCATAGGGTCTTCAGTTTGACTATAGTCTGGCATAGCTGCAGCACCAATTACAGGTAAACCTGCGGCACCTAATTTACCAGCACCCATAAGTTTACTACCACCACCTAATCTACTTAAGAAAGTGCTGTCTGGTGTTGTGTTTGGCATTGATATATTGGTCATACTAACCCCTTTATTTACACCAGCTGTTGGTGTAAATGAGCTACCTACTGCTTTTTTAGGTAGCGAACTTGCGTCAAGCATACCTGAAGGAATTGCTGTTTTTGTAGGAGCTACAGCTGCAGTTCCACTCAAAGCTGTTCCTATTCCTGAACCACTAGCACCGCCTAAACCACCTGAAACAGCACCCATCAAAGGGTCATCTCCTGATAATGCAGCAATACCCGCACCTGTCAAAGCTCCTGCGGCAACAGAAGTACCCATACTACCAGCAGCTAATGCTGAACCTCCAGGTCCAAACATAGCTCCTGCAGCTATTGGTGCGATTGTTTTGAATATATTTCCTAAACTCATAACGTCATTATAACCTTTTTATGCCCTTAATCAACGGCTTCTGCCCCTGATATGTTAATTGTTAAACCTGTTGCACTACCTTTAAACTGTAAAGTTTCTGACTCATTCATAATTTGTGTTCCTTTCCATTGAAACGTAGTATTTGCAGCTATACTAGATGCATTAAATAAAGCATTAGTTGTTCCTGCAGTACCTTGGTCAGGCACTAAACTTAAAAATAAAGTAACTGCACTACCTGTAGTATTACATACGGTTATATCTTTTATATAAGTACGAGTCCCAGTAGGGCAAGTATAGATAGCCAAGAAAGCTGTAGTGCTTGCTGCTTGGGCTAATCTTATCGGTGTAATCTTTTGAAATGCCATTAGTTGTCCCCCAACCAATTCAATGTAGCTAGTGCATCTACACTCTCTTTTACTTCATTATTGTTACCGTCTATTTGGTTAAAATACAAACGCAACTGATTTACTAACTGTAGTTCTTGCCCTGCATCATATTCTGCTGGTGGGTTAGCTAAGTTAGGTCCTTTGGTTGATGGTATGTTTGATGCCATTAGCCTCTCCTACCGTCTGGTCTAAAGTCTACTCGTGTAGTACCAAGTTGCCATTGTACACCCACATCTTCACTAGCTATCTTAAAGTTCATTTGTCTACCTCTAGCTCTAACAAATATCTGATTGGTATATTGGTCAACGCTGGCAGTGGTCACTACGTCTCTTGATAAAGTATTTCCTACAACATCAGAAGTGCTATTAGCAGCTCCTGGGAAGTTTCTAACTCCTACAGTTACTTGTACTTCTGGAGTTAATGCTGCACCTTGTGCGGTTGCAGTATCAGAGTTAGTGAAGTTTACATCAGGTATGACTCTCTTAGTCAATACAAAACTATCACCATCTTCTATACCCATATCTCCTGATTCAATAAAAGCTTCTATAGCTGTTGGGCTATCACCAGGAGCAACTACGTTATCTTTACCATCTTCATGTTTATATACGTAGCCATTGAAAGTAGCGAGTGGGAACTTTATAGTTCCAGTATTAGCCCATGCAGTTCTAGTTAAGTTACCGTAATACCAAATCTTTTCTTCATAGTTATATATTACGTATCTATTAATACTGTTAGAACCACTTGAACAATAGAACCAGATGATTTCGTTAAACTCACTATTGACTCCTGCAAAATTTAAAAAGCCGTTTTCTTTATTCATATCTTCAAACACATATTGTTTTAAGGTACACGGCAGAGTATTAACTCTACCATCATAGGCGAAGAATTTATCTACCCCCATCCAGTAAACAACGTTGTTTGCCTCTGCCACTACTTTAGGAGCAATAATATTTATACTGTCACTAATTTCTTGTATAGCAAATACTTCTTCTGTACCTAAAAATTGTAGTGTAGAAAGGGCGATATCAGTAAAGATAAGAACCTCTTGTCTAGTTCTAAATCCAGTTATAATTTGTGAGCCTTGTTTTACTCGTATAAACCCTGCACTGTTAGTAAGCTCAGGTTTCCACTCTGTAGGTTGTGGCCCTGTAGTAGCATCTACATTAGCAAATCTAATAAGCATTGGGTCGAGAGTTCCTGAGTAAACTACTTTAACATAAGTTCCTGCTGGACTTGCACTGCCTCCTGGGTCATAGGGTAATGTATAAGTAAAAGTAGTACTTGATGGTACACTCACTACTTGAAACTCACCTTGATATGCTGATGGTGCTTGACCATCAAATTCAACCCAATCATACACACTTAAACCATGTCCTGACCCTGTAGTTACTGTTGCTGTAGTACCAGTCCTAGTGATACTAGATATGGACTGTCCTGCGGTAGTGCTACGACCAAAAGAAGTACAACTAAGAGCTAGTAAATGTCCACTTGCTGCAAACATTACTTTACCTACTTGTTCTGGGACTGCTCTTGAGTTTACTATAGTATTAAGTTTAACTGCACGATTAGTAATATTAGCGTCATACTCAAAGAAAAATATATCACTATCTTGAATATTATATATTACATCATTATTAAATTGGTCTTGAAATGTTATTCTAGGTGGTAAATCTACAGGAGTCTCACTTGCAGAACCCCAAGTACTTCTGTTCCATGCTCCTGCACTCCAACCATAACCATATTGAGTAGTTGCATTACCTACTCCAAATTGAAAAGCTGCGACTATACTTGTACCACCACCTGCAGAAACTGTAGAGGTAGCGGCAGCAGCTACAGTAATCTCAAATGTATTACTTGTAACATTAGCTATTTTAAATTCTTTATTTAAGTTAGCAGCAGTTACTCCACCAACTGCAGCAGAACCACTAAAGGTTACGTAATCACCGTTTGAAGCACCATGACCCGTAATTGTTACTACAACCGTAGTTGATTCATCTGTAGTTTTGAAACAGTTATCTGTAGAAGAACTTGTAGAAGTTGTAAAAGTAGCTCTTATTGGAGTTATATCATTAAGGTCAGTTCCTTTGATAATATAGTTTTTTTCGTTAGTTGCTACACTAATCAACTCATTACCATCTGAAGTACCATACTGTATCATACTACTAGCTGTACCAGCATAGGCAGTAAAGTTAATAGGAGTCCACCCACCTATTTTTTCAGGATAACCTTGTCTAAACCTTATTTTATCGCAAGAATACCAACTGCCTTCAGAAGAGTAATTACTTCTGTCTCTGTTTATTCCTGGCTGAAATACAAGCTTTTTTAGTGCCATATTACTTTTCTCGCATTAGTTCAAAATGAGGTCCATCTTTAAATGATTTCCACGAACCCCCCCATACATAAGGGGTATTGGTAAGTTTTGCTGCTTGACTAAAAGCAACATTAATTGTTTCATAATCTTCAAACTCCCAAGATACTGCACCATCTTTCCATGCATACACATCTATCGCATGTCCTGTAAGATGCCTTGAGTTCATAGTTTGACTTTTACCTGTGTCATATAATATCTGTTGTCTTTCTTTAGTACGCATTCCTTCTGATATACCAAAGTCTATAGTTGATAAACCTATGGCATTCTTAACTAACTTCTGTAAATCAGGATTTACTTTATCTAATTTACCTAATGATTTCTTTGATAGTTTAAACATTACTTAGTAAATTTTCCTATTGACTTGAGCCCAAATGATGCACCAATACTAGCCATTATAGACCATTGTAACCACTCAGGGAATGTAGCTAAAAACTCAATGCCTTTGGCAATATGAGGTTGAAAGTATGGGATAAAGCTAAAAATTATTATGGCAATGAAAGTCAGCGTCCATGCTTCATCCTTCCAGGAATCGTCAGAAGCCTTTGCCATAGCGGTTTCCCACTCAACTTTACCTTCTGCTACTTTCTTTTGCACTGCTACTTTAGCATCTATCTCTGCAATTTTTAAATTACTTTTAGCAACCGACTCTTTACTTTTGTGTTCAAAGTATCCTCCAACCGCTTTACTTAAACCACTAACAACTAATCCAATCATATGTGCTCCTTTATGTTTTCATTATATATGCTAATGCATAGTATGGTGGTAAGTTAGCATTAGTTGCACTAGAACCTGCAGTTGATAAAGATGTGCTAACACTAACTCCTGTGGTTTTTGTTTCATTATGAGCTTGACCGTCTGCTCTAGCTCCATCAGGGCCTACTTTAGTATTGATTGCCCCTCTTGTGCCATATACTGGGAACTCTACACCTTGTGCAGATAAATGATTGTGACCAGGGTCTGTTACTGAAGAGGTAGCTGTATGTGTGTGACTTACTAATGTAGCATCTGCACTACCACCTGTTGCATCCACTGAATAAGTATCACCTGCTCCAACTACAAATCTATTTCTTAAATCAGGTGTTGAATTAGACCCGTTACATAATACCCAACCACTAGGAATAGAACCTGTAGAACCTGACCATAACATTATCATTCCAGAAACAAACGCATCACCCCATGTAGGAGTTGCTCCACTACCAGCTGATGTTAATACTTGTCCAGCAGTCCCAGAAGCACCATCTACTGTTAAGTTTCCAGTAACAGCTAATGTTCCTGATGAGGTTACAGTCCCAGGTGAAGTAATACCTGCATTAAATTGAGCTTCTCCTGCAGCACTCATATCAAGTGTTAGTGCTGTTATTGCACTACCACCATCGTTTCCTTGGAAGATGACATCCTTGTCGCTAACCAAAGATTTTATGGTTAGGTTGTCGCTATCCATGCTTACATGACCGACATTCGTACTACCATCTTTAAAAATAACTTCATCACCAGCAGCATCTAAGACAATATCTCCTGCTACATCTAGTGTTAAATCACCTGAACTTAAGTCAATCTCTGTGCCATCAATAGTTATATTATCTACTGTTACTCCACCGTCTGATTGTAAAGATGTCACAGCGGTAACTGCGTCAACCACATTAGAGCCGTTGTTATAGACCCACATAGTTTTACCTGATGGTACTCCAATTCCTGAACCAGAAGGAGTCTTGACAGTGATAGTATCAGCTGTGCCGTTGTTGACTAAGTAATTCTTTTGTATCGCTGGAACAACTAAGTTTTGTGCTCCACCTGATGTACCTGTTAGATTAAGTCTTAGATGACGGGCTGACTGTGTTGCATTTGAGTTTGATAGAGTAAGAGTTATTGTACCACTTGAAAAAGGTACATCCACAGTACCTACAATAGCTTCTTCCAAAGCTGTACCTAAATTAGTATTAGTAGTTGTACCCCAACTACCCGATTGTTCACCTGTGCCTATTAATTCTACTTTTAAATCTGTATATGTACTAGCCATTATTTTCTCCTATTAGCCTGATTCGCCTGCTAATGGAACACTTGTTACGTGAATCTTAGTATGTTGCTTTTGATTCCACGTGGCACCACAATTCGAGCAAGTTCCTGATTCGTATTCTTCTGCATCCACTCCCATACCACAATGAACACACTCTAAGTTTACTTCATATTTACACTGTATTGTACCATCATCTAATTTTTTTGCTTGTATTATCATGCTGCTATATCCTCGTAATCTGCTGTTTGTGAAGTATCTACATCTGTATAATTAGCTGTTTGTGAAGTAGTTACATTTGAATATCCTGCTGTTTGTGAAGTATCTATATCTCCCCACACTAATGTAAACACATTGGTTTCACAAGTACCACTAACGCCTGTAACTGCTACGTTTGCTTTTGCAACTGTGGTAACTGTACCTACAGCTCCTGTGGCAGCTAATCCTGTAACAGAAATATTATTGTTTGTTATAAGAGAAATAGTACCTAAAGCACTTGTACCAGCTACACCCGTGACTGCTGTATTTGCATCAGCTGTGACTGATTCTGACCCTAGAGCAGTTGTTCCAGCTACACCTGTAACCGATACATTAGCATCTGCGGTTACTGATTCTGACCCTAAAGCACTTGTACCAACTACTCCTGTAACTGCTACATTAGCTTTTGCAACTGTAGTTACTGAACCTAAAGCACTTGTTCCAGCTACGCCTGTAACTGCTACATTAGCTTTTGCTACTGTGGTAACTGTACCTACTGCACTTGTACCAACTACACCTGTAACTGCTACGTTTGCTTCTGCTACAACTGATTCTGACCCAAGAGCACTTGTACCAACTACACCTGTAACCGATACGTCAACACTTGTGCTACCTAAAGCAGCAAAAGAGTCTTCAGCAAAGGTGGTAAAACCAAGTGCCATATTAGTTTCCTAATGGGTTGTCATTAATAATATCGTATACTTTGCCAATCTCTCTTTCCATCCAACCAGCTAATTTATCTTCCATGTCTTTTGCTTCAACATCAAGTTTCTCTAAACTTTCCCAAACATCATCAATATTATCGCTATTAAACTGCACTCGTTCTTCAGCTGTAGTTAGTCTGTCATTTAATGTACCTGTATCACTACTAGCTACTTTACCTTCCATAGCCACTAAACGTGTGCTTAGGTCTGACATCCACCATACGAACCCACCTGCTGCTGGAACTACTGATAAGACTATCGTAAGTAGCACTGCTGGTGAAAGCATCAATGTCTTGCTCATATATCATCTCCTGTGTTAATAACACTGTTTCTTGAATTGTAATTGTTTCTGGTATAGAGGTCAATGTAACTAGATTTATGACACTTATTTGCCCCAAGTTATCAGCGTTTGTAGCAGGTTTTTGAACTTCAGCCACAGCTTTTGGCTTGCTAGTTTTAGTCGATTTATTAGCGACAGTTTTGTCTTTAATTGTTTCTTTTTTTGTACTGGTTTTTTTAGTATCTTTTTTCTTTTCGCTACTACTTTTTTCTTCTTTGGCTTTTGGTTCATCGGTACCTCCGTTTGATACGATGCTGTCATCATTTGTTTTACTCTCTGACTCTGTCTCTTGTCCATCA